>ENA-ORCT01000211-ORCT01000211.1-marine-metagenome-genome-assembly--contig:-NODE-211-length-31562-cov-3.251707_pt1 | contig 31562 bp, 17 predicted proteins | sample MGYA00248632_ERZ508511 | MGnify/ENA primary metagenome ERZ508511 (study PRJEB26182, sample SAMN06268839) | marine metagenome | isolation source: Tt an P1-techrep anaerobic enrichment on pine from sediment...
AGAAAGCGGAATATCTGACCGAATATGTGCTTGACGGGTGGGATTGTACACGCGATGCCAATGGTGAAGAGATTGGCGGTATTCCCTGGGGACCGGGTTACGTTTCCAAGCATTCCTGTAGTAATGGGCCCATGGTGAGCCCATTGGTGTGGTTGCATGAATTGTATAAAGACAAAAGCGAGGAGATCACCTATCGCTATATTGATGTTGCAGACGGCAAAACCCGAAAAACAAAGGAGGTGAAGAAAAGCGACTATTACCTGAATTTCGCAAAAAAGATTTACGATTGGCAAAAGGAGCACCTGTTGCGTTCTGATGGTGTGTACGACGATATGATGGGAGGCTGCTCGCCGCGAAATCCCCAAATAGAAACCGTTAACGGAGTCGCTTACCGCAAAGGCACCACCTGCAAGGATCGGGTCGGACCGGCCATCACTTATAACAGTGGAACCATGCTTTCCGGAGCAGCCGATCTGTTGAGAGCAACCGGCGATAGCCAATATTTGCATGATGCAGCAAAATTATCGGATGCCAGCTTTGGGTATTTCGCAAAGCGCGGACAAACGAAAACGGGCTATTACACCTATGATATCAGCGGTTTCAGAAATTGGTTCAATGGTGTTTTGATGCGTGGATATGTGGACGTGTATCCGGCCCACGAAAATGTGGCTGACTATATTCATACATTCCAGCAGAACCTTGATTACGGATACGAGAATTTCCTGTACAGAGGGATTCTCCCCTCCAACTTATTGACGGGCTGGAGTGCAGCCCAAAGTAAAAACCGGACTGAAGGTATGTTTAGTTTCGCATTTGCCGCTGAATATGCAGTATTATCAAGATATGAACTCGAGCGAAAAAAATAAAAAATAAGGATGGTTAATGGATTAAAAAACACTTTCTGTATCCGTTTTTAGATAAAAAAATAAAATGAACGAACCGTCCGAAGTTAGATTGATGAAGTATCTTGTATTCCTAAATCCATTAATGATCGGCTATAAAATCTTCTTAAAAATGAAAGCGAAAATTGTTGCACTTACCATGATTATTTCTGTATCTGCCTTTGCCAATTGTGGTACGACAGAAAAAGAAGTTTTTTCCGAAGACAAAGTGAAAACCACCTTCGCCAACCCGGTTTGGGATGGCGCCGATCCGTGGATGACCCAACAAGGCGATGACTATGTGTATTGTTATTCGGCCAACAATTCCATTCTGATTTCCCGCTCCAAATACCTGACCCGGAAAGGAGAGCTGAAACGGATTTGGCAAGCGCCGGCCAGTGGCTGGAACAGCCACAGCGTTTGGGCACCTGAAATCCATTTTGTTGATGGCCACTGGTATGTTTATTATGCTGCCGGCAGTACACCGGGTTCTCCGTTTATTAATCAACGAACCGGGGTGTTACGCTCCAAAACAGCCGATGCTTTTAGTGATTACGAAGACATGGGCATGCTTTACACGGGTGACAATCCGGATGATCCGCAAAGCAATGTTTGGGCCATCGACATGACGGTTCTGGAACATCAGGGAAAGCTGTTCGCCATTTGGTCGGGCTGGAAAGAACAACGCGATACGGATGCGACACCGCAACATTTGTACATCCAGGAAATGGAAAATCCTTACACCTTAAAAGGTACGCGCGTATTGTTGTCGTCGCCTGAAGAAAGCTGGGAAACCGGCGGCCCGCTTAACTTGAACGAGGGAGCACAGATTCTGAAAAACGGGAACCAGGTGTTTGTCGTGTATTCCTGCCGCGAGTCTTGGTTGAAAGAATACCGTCAGGGTATGTTGCAACTGAATGATCCGGACGGCAATTTGCTTGATCCGTCAAACTGGACAAAGAAAGGCCCGGTTTTCGAAGGAACAGCACAGGTTCATGGGGTAGGGCATGTCTCTTTTGTCAAGTCACCTGATGGTACTGAAGACTGGATTGTTTATCACTCCAAAAAGACAACCGAACCGGGATGGGACCGCAATGTGCGTATGCAGCCCTTTGGCTGGAATGCCGATGGAACGCCTAACTTTGGCACTCCTGTTCCGGCAGGAAAGGAAATTGATCGTCCATCGGGCGAGGTGGAAATTGAAGAGACGGAAAAAGAATAAGTTCATTCACGACTATAAACCATTTGCCATGTTCAAACCTGTCGGAATCCTATGTTTTTGTTTATTGTTTGCGCTTTCTGGTTTTGCCAAGGAAAAGCGCAACGCCCATTACATCACAAACCAGTCTCCTTTGGTCGTTCAGCCCTATGCCGCTTTACCCTTGGGAGCCATTAAACCCAAAGGGATGTTGTTGAAAATGCTGGAGCTTCAGCGCGACGGGCTGAGCGGCCACCTGGACAGTATCTACAGCGTGGTTTGCGGCCCGAATAATGGCTGGCTGGGCGGAACCGGCGATGGCTGGGAGCGCGGTCCTTACTGGCTCGACGGTCTTGTGCCGCTGGCTTATATTTTAGATGATGACGCCCTGAAGGCCAAGGCGCAAAAGTGGATCGAATGGAGCATTGAAAACCAGCAGGAGGATGGCTATTTTGGTCCGCGTCCTTTGCCGGAAGGTTATGAAGAGATTCCGGGAACACAACAGGGCATGCGCGAAGACTGGTGGCCGAAAATGGTGATGCTGAAAGTCCTTCAGCAATATTACACGGCAACCAATGATAAGAGGGTGATTGACCTGATGACCAGGTATTTTCAGTACCAGCTTAAAATGCTTCCGGAGAACGAATTAGGTTACGTTACTTTTTGGGCCAACCGCCGGGGAGGAGATAATCTGGCGGTGGTTTACTGGTTGTATAACATTACGGGGGATAAGTTTTTGCTCGATTTGGCTGAAATTATTCACAAGCAAACCTACAACTGGACAGAAGTTTTTTCGGATAACACCATTCGATGTTTAAATCCAACACCTCATCTGCATTGTGTCAATGTGGCGCAGGGTTTGAAGGAGCCGGTTGTTTACTATCAGCAACATCCCGAAGCAAAATACCTCAGTGCCGTTAAGTCAGGTTTGAAAGCTTTGAAAGATTGCCATGGTTTTGTAAATGGCATGTACGGTGGTGATGAGCGTTTGCACGGAAACGACCCGACACAGGGATCGGAGCTGTGTTCAGCCGTGGAAATGATGTTTTGCTTTGAAAATATCCTGCCCATCACCGGCGATGTGTACTATGCCGATTACCTGGAAAAAGTGGCCTATAATGTATTACCCACTCAAAGCACCGATGATTATATGCGCAAGCAGTATTTTCAGCAAGTTAACCAGGTTCTTGTATCCGATGAAAGCCGGAATTTTTTTGACGACCATACCGGGCGGCAGGTTTTTGGAACGACGACGGGTTACCCGTGTTGCCTGACCAACATGCACCAGGGGTGGCCCAAATTTGTACAAAACCTGTGGTATGCAACCGCTGACAACGGACTGGCTGCACTGGTTTACGGCCCTTCGGAAGTAACGGGCAAGGTGGGCGACGGTCAGGAAGTGACCATCGTGGAAGCGACCGGTTATCCCTTTAAGGAACATATCCAATTCACGCTAAAAACATCGGGGAAGGTAAAGTTTCCTTTTCACCTGAGGGTTCCGGAATGGTGCAAACAGGCAGAAGTAAAAGTGAACGGAACAGTTGTTGATACCAAGCCGGCGAACAACATCCTTGTTCTTGATCGCGAATGGTCGTCGGGCGATGTGGTGGAACTCAGGCTGAATATGGATTTTCATTTTAGCAACTGGTATGAAAACTCAACGGGGATCGAGCGCGGGCCACTGGTTTATACATTGAAAATCGAAGAGGAATGGCGTGAAATTGAAAAAGAAGGCTACGACGATACTTTCTGGGAAGTGCTTCCAAAGTCGCCCTGGAACTATGCTCTGGTGAAAAGTGAGATTGAAGAAAACCGCCTAAAGGCTGAAGTGTCTGATGAGATTGCAGCCAACCCGTGGAACCTGGAAAATGCCCCGATCAAAGTAAAAACAAAAGGTAAACGGATGCCCATGTGGGAGATCGAACGGGCTTCGGCCGGAAAAATTCCATCACCATCGTGGCCGCCTCGTCAAACGGAAAAGCAGGAGGAGGAAATTATTCTGATTCCTTACGGATGTACGACCTTGCGCATAGCTCAATTTCCTGTCAATTAAAATGATTTAAAAGCTTAACTTTGGGCAATTGGCATGTAAATTATACGATTCAAACAGATGAGACGAGCAGGAAAAAGTCACTCCGGCAATGAGGATCAAGACCGGCGAGTATCATCGAATATTTTGATAATAAAAAAATGATGAGATGAAACGACGAAATTTTATTCAAACAGTCTCAGGTGGTGCAGCGTATTTGACTGCTAATCCCCTGCTTGGTTTTTCTTCGGTCGGTTCAGTACAAGACGGCGAACTAAGCTATCATACGATTGAAAAAGTATTGACCAGGAAAGTCAGGATTCAATATCCCCGCTTTGTAAGCAAAAATGCCATTCGTGGAAATCATGGCTGGGGTTACGACGAAACCATTTGTGAGTTGGTAACCAACCAGGGAGCCAGGGGGTGGGGAGTTACCCTTTGGGGGCGTTCGGCCGAAGAAGCTTCGGCGCAACTGGTCGGTAAAAAAGTGTCGGAGGTGTTTGCTCCCGGGCTTGGGTTGACTGATCCAAAAGGCGCTTATGCCGACATTGCCCTGCACGATCTGGCTGGTAAAATTCTGAACAAGCCGGTGTATGAGCTGATGGGGGCAAGTCAACCCGAAACAACGGTTTGCTACAGTGGCATGATCTATTTTGATGATCTGACGCCGTTTTACAATCAACCCATGGGGGTGGATATCATTTTGAAGGAGTGCCAGTTCGATTACGATCTGGGCTATCGTCAGTTTAAGCTGAAGATTGGCCGGGGTAATAAGTGGATGCCCAAAGCTGCGGGAATCAAGCGCGATATTGAGGTGACCAAACTGGTGGCAGAAGCTTTTCCGGACTGCGACATTCTGGTGGACGGCAATGATGGATATCCGCTCGAAGATTTTGAACAGTACCTGAAAGGTATCGAAGGGGTGAAGCTTTTCTGGATTGAAGAACCTTTTCGCGAAACCATTGAAGATTACACCAAGCTGAGGGCCTTACTCAAGGACATGGGAATTCAAACGCTTTTGGCCGAAGGCGAAGCATCGCCCGATCAGGATTTTCTGCAGCAGTTGATGGAACAAAAGTTGATGGATGTACACCTGACCGATATTCAGGATATTGGCTACACCGGCTGGCGTAAGCTGATGCCCGAACTGAAGCGGCTGAAGGTATTTGCGTCGCCACATGCCTGGGGGTCGCAGCTAAAAACCAATGCGGTGGCTCATTTAGCCGGTGCGTATGGAAATACAGTGACAATCGAAGGGGTTACTTGTATTTCAGACGATGCTGATTTGGGGAACTATCAATTGAAAAACGGAAAATTAATTCCATCTTCAGCTCCTGGATTTGGAATGCAACTACTTAAATAACGATTGAAATGAATGTAAAAACTACTATTCTACTTTTCGCCATCGCCGGTTTTCTGCTCGGAGCATGTCAGAAAAAAAAGCCGGAAAAATTACAAGTTCAGAATCCCTTACCGGTTGAGTTTGGCGATCCGTACATACTGAAAGCCTCCGACGGGATGTATTACATGATCGGGACAGGTGGAGTGAAAGATGGGTTCAAAATGTATTCTTCCGCCGATCTTATGGATTGGAAAGATGAAGGACGAATCTACCAGGGAAATACCGACGATTCATGGGGGATTGCAAACTTTTGGGCGCCTGAGTTGTACGAACTGGATGGCAAGTTCTACCTGCTTTTTAGTGCCGACTGGCGGGTTAACCCAACCGATGAACTGGAGAATTTCCGCATTGGTGTGGCGGTTTCCGATACGCCAACTGGTCCGTATGCCGATTTGTTCGATCGTCCGATTTTTGATCCGGGCTATCCGGTGATTGATGGCAACCTGCTGTTTGAAGACGGCAAAGTCTATTTGTACTATTCGCGCTGTTGCTACAAAAATCCGGTGGAAAGCGAAGTGGCCGATTGGGCCCGCGAGCAGGGAATGTTTGACGAGATTGAAGAAAGCTGGGTGTATGGCGTAGAAATGAAGCCTGACTTTTCCGGCATCGTGGGTGAACCCGAGTTACTGCTCCGTCCGCCGTTAACCATGGACGATCAGCAAGCCGAGTGGGAAAGCCGATCGGTCACTTCGGGCGAGGTCAACCGCCGCTGGACCGAAGGTTCCTATATCTTTAAAGAAAATGATACCTATTACATGATGTATTCGGCTAACTTTTTTGGTGGAAAAAACTACGCGGTGGGCTATGCCACATCCAAATCCCCGATGGGGCCATTTCAAAAAGCGGATAACAACCCCGTTTTGGAAAAAAATGTGGAGCAGGGGGGCATTGTAACCGGTACCGGCCACAACATGGTGACGCTAGCTCCCGATGGAAAGAGCAAGTTATGTGTTTATCACGGGCGAACTTCGGAAACGGGCGAAAACCGGGTGGTCTTTATCGATCCCATGGAAGTGACTGAAGACGGGAAGTTGGTTGTACATGGCCCGACAACCGGCAAAAAATAAATCAATTGAAATTCCTATAAAAAGCAAAAAATGAATCGGACAAAACTAATTTTTATTCTGCTGGCAGCCGCCTTCATTCAGGTGGCATGCAGTCCAAAAACTGCGGAGCCAGAAAAAACTTGCGGTAACCTGAATGCTGAAGACTTCCAGACAACGGTCAACGGCAAGGAAACAAATTTGTACTTCCTGCAAAATGGCGACATCTCTGCAGCCATTACCAATTACGGTGGTCGCATCGTGAGTTTATGCGTTCCTGGCAATGACGGTGAGATGGCTGATGTTGTTTTGGGTTTCAGCAGTATTGACGGCTATTTGAATGCGACAGAAGTTTTTCATGGCGCTTTAATCGGCCGTGTGGGAAACAGGATTGCCAAAGGTGAATTCACCTTGGACGGTGAAACCTACACCTTGCCGATTAATAACGATCCCAATCATTTACACGGTGGACCCGAGGGTTTTCACAATATGGTGTGGGATGTGAAATCGGTGACCGACAACAGCATCGTTCTGACTTATCTTTCAAAAGATGGTGAAATGGGCTACCCCGGGAATTTGAATGTTGAAGTAACTTACACGCTAACGCCCAACAACGAGGTGACAATAGCCTACAAAGCGACAACCGATAAAGCGACTCCGGTGAACCTGACCAATCATGCTTTTTTCAACCTGGCCGGGGAAGCAAATGGAACCATCAACAACCACTTGCTGACCATTAATGCTGATTATTATACGCCGGTTGATTCAACCCTCATTCCGCTTGGAGAAAACGCACCGGTTGAAGGAACGCCTTTTGATTTCAGAACAGCTAAACCCATTGGTCAGGATTTACCCATGCAATCGGAGAACGTACAGTTACAGAATGGTTTGGGTTATGACCACAATTTTGCCTTGAATAAAACGGCAGAGGGAGCAATGACCCTGGCAGCCACCGTGGTAGAACCGGAAAGCGGCCGCAAAATGGAAGTGTTTACCGAAGAACCGGCACTTCAGTTTTATGGGGGCAACTTTATGGATGGATCGGACACCGGAAAATACGGGATGACCTTTGACTACCGGGAGTCTTTCGCCTTGGAAACGCAACATTTTCCCGATTCACCCAACCAGCAAAATTTCCCATCGATTATTCTGAATCCGGGCGAGGTTTATCAAACCTCTTCCATTTACCGTTTTAGCACGGTTCAGTAACAATCAGGTGGCTGAACAAATGACTCCATCTGATTTCTTCACCTGGATGGCATAGAAAGCGGGCTTTCGAATTTAACGGAAGCCTGCTTTTTTATGTTGAAAAATACAGGACAGGAGCAGGATAGTACCGGATGCGTTTAAACAAAAAATGCACTTTCTTTTGTATCTTGTTTGGCAATGCAAAAACAAAGGGACAAGTAATTTTATCAGACAATAACCTAATTCTAAACCATGAGTAAAAAAGGAATTCTTTTAGTTTTGGCTATTCAATTAATTGGATTAATGGTCTTTTCACAAGTTCAGGTGACTAATCTGCTTGTTGAAAACCGGATAGCGCCCACTGGCATTGATAAGACAGCTCCCCGTTTGAGTTGGCAGTTGCTTTCTTCCGAACGCAATGTGATGCAGGCAGCTTACGAAATTCGGGTAGCCACGGATCTTAAATCGCTTGAAAAAGGAAATAACCTGAGCTGGAATTCAGGAAAAATCAGCGCTGAACAATCGGTCTATGTGCCGTATGTCGGAGAAGAATTGATGCCTGCCACTACCTATTTTTGGCAGGTTCGGGTGTGGGATAACAAAGGAAAACGATCGAAATGGAGTGAACCTTCCTATTGGTTAACCGGGATCAAAGAAGTGGACAACTGGAAAGCTAAATGGATTCAGGTTGGTTTTGAAGAAGAGGAGCGACGCCCTTCACCCATGTTCCGGAAAGAATTCGCCAGCTCAAAAAAAATTAAGCAAGCTGTGGCATTCATCACCGCCAAAGGTGTTTACGAGGCTAAAATTAATGGACAAAGAGTGGGCGATGCCTGCCTGGCTCCGTTCTGGACAAGCTACAACGAACGCTTGCAGTACCAAACCTATGATGTTACCGACTTGGTTAAGCAGGGAAGTAATGCCGTAGGCGTAACACTGGGCAGTGGTTGGTATCGCGGCAATATTGGCTTTGAGGGCAAGGTCAACGTTTATGGAAGCGAGCTGGCCTTACTTTTTCAGATGAAAATTACCTATGAGGACGGCACCTCAGAACTTGTGATTTCAGATGATTCCTGGAAATCATCGACCGGGCCCATTGTGTATTCCGAAATCTATCATGGCGAAACTTATGATGCCCGGCTGGAGAAAACGGGATGGTCAAAACCCGGATACAACGACAGCGATTGGAGTGGGGTGGAAGTAAAGAACTATTCGAAAGACATTCTGATTACCACAGAAAATGAGCCCATCCGCACGAAGGAAGTATTTCATCCGGTTGAAATCTTGACAACACCCGAAGGCGACCAGGTGATTGATTTTGGACAAAACCTGGTGGGTTGGGTGCAAATGAAAGCTACTGGAAAGGCGGGCGATCAAATCTCCATCACGCATACCGAAGTACTTGATAAAGATGGAAACGTTTATTTGGAAAGCCTGCGGTCGGCTAAACAGAAAAATACCTTCATTTTGAAAGGCGAAGGCGTTGAGGAGTTTGAACCACACTTTACCTGGCAGGGATTTCGCTTCATCAAGGTTGAAGGATATCCGGGCGAGCTGAAGCCGGAGAACTTTACCGCAACCGCACTATATTCGGACATGGAACAAACCGGTTCTTTTGTGTGCTCCGACGAGTTGGTGAACCAGTTGCAACACAACATTCAATGGGGACAGCGCGGGAACTTTTTAGATGTACCTACGGATTGCCCTCAACGCGATGAGCGACTGGGATGGACGGGCGATGCACAGGCGTTTGCACGGACGGCAACGTTTAATTTCCGGGTACATAGCTTTTTCGATAAATGGCTGAAAGACGTGGCGGCTGATCAGTACGATAATGGCGGCGTTCCTTTTGTGGTGCCTGACGTATTGAATAACGGGCAGGTCAGCCCGGGCTGGGCCGACGTGGCGACCATCGGACCGTGGACCATGTACCTGGCATACGGAGACAAAGATTTGCTTGCTCAACAATATGAAAGCATGAAAGGCTGGGTGAATTACATCCAGTCGGTCAGTCCCGATAACTTGTGGAAACCTGCATTTTCTTTTGGCGACTGGCTTTTTTACCGTCCTTTCGATGATAACTCAGGCATGTCGGCCGTAACCGATAAAAGTTTGATTGCACAGGCTTTTTATGCACACTCCACCCAACTGCTTATCAATGCTGCCGAGGTGCTGGATAAGCAGGATGATGTGAAAAAGTACCAGGAACTACTTGAAAAAATTAAGCGGGCATTTACGCAGGAGTACATGACACCAAATGGCAAATTGGTATCGGGAACGCAAACTGCCTATGTGTTGGCGCTGAACTTCGATTTGCTGCCAGAGGACCTGCGTGACCAGGCGGCCAAACGGCTGGTGGATAATATTCGGACTTATAACACACACCTGACAACCGGTTTCCTTGGCACCCCTTACCTTTGTCATGTGCTGTCGCGCTTTGGATACACCAATGTAGCCTACGAACTGCTGATGCAAAAGACCTATCCGTCGTGGTTATATCCGGTGACCATGGGGGCCACCACCATTTGGGAACGCTGGGATGGCATCAAGCCTGACGGAACCTTCCAAACACCGGGTATGAACTCATTTAACCATTATGCATATGGTGCCATTGGCGACTGGATGTATCGCGTGGTAGCTGGTATTGATACACAGGAAGAATACCCCGGGTATAAAGGCATCAGGATCAAACCACAAATAGGGGAACAACTCAGCTATGCCAGAGCCGAATTAAAAACCTACTATGGAACGGTAGTTTCGCATTGGGAGAAAATGGATGACAAACTAAAATTGACTGTTTCCATTCCCGTCAACACAAATGCATTGGTTTATGTTCCCGCCGGTGTTGAATCGTCGGTTACCGAAAACGGGAAGAAATTGGCCGAAGTATCCAGCCTGGAAGTTGTTGGCCGTGAGGATGATTGGCTGGTCGTGAAGCTTGGATCCGGAACCTACCGTTTCGAAAGCCGGTAGCGGCTGGTCAGAATCACGCAGAAAGAAAATGTGGGGGCGAACCTGAAAGACATTTTTGTGTTTGTTCTGATATAGTCTATTTTTGAAGACTGATTGGAACCGATGGATCGAATTCAACATATTTTGGAAAGTGAACTGATAGAACGTTTAAAGGCTGGTGATGAGCTGGCCTTTGAACTGTTCTTTCGATACTATTATGCTGGTTTGGTTGTATTTGCAAGGCAGATTATATTGGATGATGCCGATGCTGAAGAGATTGTTCAGAGTTTTTTTGTTCAGCTGTGGGAAGATCGGTCGAGATTGAGAAGAGCCGTTTCTCTGAAATCCTACCTGTTTACTTCTATTAAAAACAGGTCGTTGAATTACTTGAAAAGCAAGGGGATAAAAGAAAAAATACACAGTCAAATCAAAACAAAGCTTGAAGATGATTTTTTATTTCAGCCAGATGTCTTTGTCGCCTCAGAACTCCAGTCAGAAATAGAAAAGGCAATCCTTAAACTGCCTAACCGTTGTCGCGAAATTTTTTTGAAAAGCAGAATTGACGGCACTCCGAACGCCGAAATCGCTGTTGAGTTGGACATCTCAAAAAGAACTGTGGAAACCCAGGTTAGCAAAGCCCTTCGCATTCTGCGAGTCGAATTGAAAGATTATTTATCCCTCCTCACGTTTCTCGGAATAATTTAAAACTAAAAAAAAATACTTTAGCGTACGTGTGGGCGCTTCTTCATTTGTATTAGTTGTAAAGACTGAAGTTTTTGTAGCCGAATTTCGAAACCAATAATACAAATGAAAGAGCAGATAGAGTCTAATATCGATTCCAGGTATGAGCAGTTGATTCGCGGGTGGGAGCAACTTTCAGAAGAAGAAAAATTGGCTGAGGCCTACCGCCTCATTCAACAGGAAAAAGAAATTGATGTTGATACTGCCTACCTGTCGGTAAAAAGCCGGCTTCGGGAAAAGCGTCTGGTCATTCGGCTCTACCGGCAAATTAATCGCTATGCGGCAATTTTACTTCTCCCGCTCCTGCTGATCGCAACCTGGAGCCTGATCGACAAATTCAGTCAAGCTGATACTGCAAATTATTCACAGTCGGTTCAAGAGGTTTATTGTCCCATCGGAACCCGATCTCAGGTTCAGTTGCCTGATGGTACTGAAATTTGGCTGAATGCAGGAACCACAATTAAGTATAACCTACCGTTTTCATCTGCCAATCGCACGATTGAGCTCAATGGAGAAGCATTTTTAGATGTTGCAAAATTGGATAATTCGGAGTTCAAAATTTATTCGAATAATGTTGAAGTGGTGGTTTTGGGAACCCAATTTAACTTTCGCGCGTATGATTTAGATGATCGGGTTGAAGTTTCCTTGGTCGAAGGACGTATTGATCTGAATATTACTGACGATAATCAAAATGTAAGGCAAGCGAAACTAAAACAAGGGGATCATTTGAGTTATAATAAAGTTGAAAATACGACTGAACTGGTAAATCAAAACTTGAATAACTTTATCGCCTGGCGAGAAGGTTTGTTGGTATTTGATGATGCTTCACTCCTTGAAGTTGCCAAAGAACTGGAACGTTGGTACGGAGTTGATGTCGAAATTGCAGATGAAAGTCTATTATCATATCGATATACGACAACTTTCGAAAATGAATCTATCCAGCAGGTGCTTGACTTGTTGGAATTGAGTTCATCCTTGATCATTGACTACTTCCCAAAAACAGAGATGGATTCAGGTAGATCGAAGGTCATTATGCGAAAAAGGCAAATGAACATGACAGACAAAAACTGAAAAAAATAGTCAGCCTATGATTGATTTGTAAATCGGGAAAGGTTTATAAAAAATAGGGAAGTGCGCCAACACTCCCCTCGATTTAAATAATAACTAGATGTAGTAATGTTAAATTTAAAATCAATGCGAATTTATGAAAAAAAACATTGAAAACTTGTATCCCGTTTTTCGGAGATATAAAAAAGTCTTATCAATTATGCGTAACGTAATATTGATTGTATTGGTGACAGCTTTCCAAACGTTTGCGGTAGGAAGTTACTCGCAAACGGCAAAGTTGAATCTTGAACTGAAAAATATGTCTGTAAAAGATGTATTGGCGAAAATCGAAGAGCAGACTAACTATTATTTCTTATACAATAGTGAGTTAATTGATGTTAACCGCAAGGTTGACGTGTCAATTCAAAATCAGGATATAGAAACAGCTCTTGATGAAATTTTTGATGGATCAAATGTAAGCGTTCTGGTACAAGAACGTCATATCGTTTTGAGTCCAAGTACTAAAAATGAAGTTATCCAGCAGGAAGTATCCGTATCCGGTGTTGTTACTGACGAGGGGGGTGTGCCGCTTCCCGGAGTAACAGTAGTGATAAAAGGCACTGCCACAGGTGTCGTCACCGATTTTGACGGGCAATTTAGTTTGAGTAATGTCCCTTCGGATGCTACGCTTCAATTCTCTTTTGTTGGGATGAAAACAGAGGAAGTTTTGGTCAGCGGACGTACGCAAATCAACGTTAGCATGCAGGAAGAAACCATCGGATTGGAAGAAGTGGTTGCTATTGGCTATGGAACCATGAGAAAGCGTGATGTGACCGGGTCGGTTGCATCAGTTACAGGGGAACAACTCGCCGCCGTGCCTGTTTCAAACGTGGCACAAGCAATTCAGGGACGACTTTCCGGTGTGAACGTCATTTCACAAGACGGACGTCCTGATGCTGAGATCTCGATTCGTGTGCGTGGTGGAGGGTCTATTTCCCAAAGCAACGATCCCCTTGTTTTGATTGATGGAATACCAGGCAACATTAGCGATATTCCTGCCGACCTGGTAGAGAGCGTTGATGTCCTTAAAGATGCCTCTTCTACTGCTATTTTCGGTGCACGTGGTGCGAATGGGGTTATCCTTGTTACCACCAAAAGGGGCAAGGCAGGTGAGGCGACCGTGAGCTACTCCGGTTATGGGAAATTCAATACCCCCACAGGATATCTTGATGCTCTTGCTCCTTATGATTACTTGGAACAGAAATGGGGGCTTCTTGATGTCTATTTCGGAGATACTTATACAGAACCGTTTCAACAGTTATGGGGAATAGGAGCCTACACGGGAAGCAACGCTGGTGGTATTGATGCTTATCGGAATGTGCCGCGATACAACCTTCAGAAGGATGTGTATAACAGTTCATTCTCCCACAATCATGACCTGACCATTACTGGTGGAACAGAGAAAACGAAGATCATTTTCACATTTAACTACCTGGACGAAGATGGTATGAAGTTGAACTCCTATGCAAAAAGAGCTACGGCATCGTTCAAGTTAGATCAAAAAATAAGCGAAAAACTGGATTTCAACCTGGATGTGCGTTATACGGACAGGGAAACCCTGGGTAATGAAGGTACAACCAATGGTTATGGTTCTGCGCTCTCCGGCTCTTACCGTTTCCGTCCCATCGCCCGGGAAGATATAAAAGGCGATCTGGCGATTTTAGATGATTCTTCTTTGGGCGAGGAGAATTTTGTAATGGAAGACTTGTATAGTCCTGTAAATGTGATTAAAGACCGTGAGGACCTGACATTGAGGCAATCGGTTCGTGCTACAGCCGGTGTGGATTGGAACATTATTGAAGGACTGAACTACCGCACGGAATTGACCCTGGCGCGGGATTATTCACAAATCAAAAACTGGAGAGGTCCCACGCCTGCCAGCGCCAATGAAGAAAGCTATCTGAATGCCGATGGAACACTGATATATTCGGGCGATGCTGATTACAGAAAAGCGAACAGCTGGAGTATGCGCTGGACGAACACCTTGGGTTACGAAATAACACTAGACGATATTCACCGGATCAATGCATTAGTGGGGCAGGAAATAACAGACTCGGGCGGTGAAAACATGCGTATCTTGGGCGAAAAGTTTCCAAACAACTTTAGCAGGGAGAATGCTTTTGCCAGTATGTCGCAATACGGATCAGACCTCCAGATTTCTTCCGGGGTTTCTACTCCAAGCCGTATTCAATCTTATTTTGGCCGGGCAAACTACTCGCTGCGCGACAAGTACATGCTTACCGCTACTTTCCGTGCTGACGGTTCATCGAACTTCTCTCCCGAGCATCGTTGGGGATACTTCCCTGCTGGTTCTGTCGCATGGCGCGTTTCACAGGAATCGTTTATGGATAACACCAGAAACTGGCTCGACGATCTGAAACTTCGCGTATCAGTTGGTGAGGTAGGTAATGATGCCATTAGTGCCGATCAGTGGTCGCAATTATGGGCTGCCGAAACGGACCCTCGCTGGCAGATGGGTTTAGATAACATCCATCAGCCTTCTTATGACCTGGCTTCTGACCAATTTGCAAACCGGGATTTAAAATGGGAGACCACCATTACCCGCAACATCGGTCTTGACTTTACACTGTTGAGTAATCGTGTGTGGGGTTCCATCGAAGTATACAAAAACACCACAAAAGACTTACTGATGTTGACCGACATCCCCTCGATCACCGGATTCACAACCAGCTACGCCAATATTGGCCAAACCAGTAATAAAGGTGTGGAAATCTCCGTTAACGGTGTGATATTTAAAAACCAGGATTGGAATATTTCCGCAGGTGCCAACATCAACTTTAACCGAGGTAATATCGACGAATTGGCTGAAGGAATTCAAAGTGCTTACGGAACACAGTTCCTGCAATCGGGGATCCCGAATTCAGACTATATTTTGCAGGAAGGTAAACCCGTTGGAATCGTAATGGGCTACCAAACGGACGGAATGGGATATTATACACCGGATGACTTCAATTACGACACCGCAACAGGAATGTATACCTTAAAAGATGGAATTGCCGATCTTTCAAGCGCATTTGTTGCGTACCAGGGAGGTCTCGTTCCCGGCGGTCAACAGGCTTATCCCGGTTTACCGAAATTCGTCGATGTTGTCGACGATGGTGTGATTGATGTTAAAGACTACGTTGAAATCGGCGACATGACTCCGACACATACGGGTGGATTTAACATCAACGCTAGTTACAAGCGATTCGACCTTGGCATGAACTTCAACTGGAGCTATGGCAATGATGTCTACAATGCCAATAAATTGGCAACGCTTTATAACGGGAACAAAGGTGGTGGCCTTTATGGGAACAAGTTGGATATCGTGAATGACTCTTATACCCTTTTCGAAATTCAGAATGGGAATTTAGTCGAACTGACCACTCCTGAAGAGTTGAACGCAGCCAATGCCGGGGCAAGCTTGCCATCGACTTACCTGCAACAAGGTTATGTATCCGACATCGGTATAGAAGATGGGTCATACCTTCGTCTTAATACGCTGACCTTAGGCTACACTTTGCCAAAACTGTTGTTGAGCAGGATTAAAGCAAGCAACCTTCGCGTATACGGATCCATTTATAATGTATTTACCCTGACCGGTTATTCAGGACTTGACCCTGAAGTGAATGCGAATGCAAACTTGAACAACGCACGTTATCCAACTCCCGGGCTTGACTGGGGAACCTATCCCCGTGCCCGTCAGTTTGTGTTGGGGTTAAATGTTACTTTCTAAATCGTGTTAAAGGATAATAATTTTAAACAATAACAATGATGAAAAATATAGTTCTATATATATGCTTAGCGATGCTGCCATTCATGTTTACCGGGTGCAGTAGCGACTATTTGGATGTGTCGAATGCAGGCCAATCCGACGATGAGTTTGTGATGTCGAGTCCCGATGAAGCCTTTAAAACGCTGTCATGGGCTTATGCCGAATATCGCCAAGGCGCGGTACACGGTGGAAACTACAACTGGCAAGATCCCCTGGGATCGGACGCCGGGTATATGAGCGAATTTCCTACGGCAAACAATGTTATTGCCCGATTACAACCTGCTGCAACCGCTATAAACTCTGCAATGGGTTTGTATAATAGTTTAAACGTTGTGGTGGCGCGCACGGCCCGTATTGCTGCTTTGATAGCAGAAAAGCCGGAATATCAGGCAGACGCTGCAGGCAGCGCACCGACTGAGTGGACTCAAGTTTATGGAGAAGCAGTGACATTGTCTTCCTATTGCGCTTGGGAACTGGTGCGTCACTTTGGTGATGTTCCTTTTGGCTATGATAACCAAATTGTGGAAGAGTACGAGTTGACTTCGCGCTTCGCGATTATGGATTCCATTATTAACCAACTCAGAGCGGCCGAAAGCCAAATGTACGTGTTGGGACAGGGAGGAGTTACGGCTGAACGTTTGAGCCGGACTTTTGCCAACGCACTCATCGGCGAGATTGCGCTTCACGCAGGTGGATGGCAAACCATTCGTACTGATGTGCCCGGATTGTATGGCGACGTGCAGTTTGAAACAAAGGGTACCGATGACGGTTCCTGTGTTTACGCGCGCCGTACCGATTATATGACTTATATCACCATGGCGGAACAATACCTGAGCGCAGCAGTAAATACCCATAATGGATCTGCAATGCTTGTTACATCAGACAGCAGAGAAGCCAACAACCCTTTCCAAAAGGTGTGGCAAGAGATAAACTCCAGACGCATCAGTCCTGAATCGCTTTTTGAAATTGGCACCGTTCCCGGAACCGGAAATGCTGAAATGGGATACAGCCAGGGACGCGCTGGTGGCAGACATAATAATTTGGCCTACCTAAATACGTTTGCTGCGATCCGTATTATTCCTTCATTCCTTTATAATGCATACGAACCCGGTGACAAACGACGTGACGCAAGTATGGTTGTAACCGGAAGCGACGCAGCAACCGGACGGGAAGCGTTGGTTCCACTCGGCGTAGGTACGCGCATCGGCGGCGGGGGTCCAAGCATCAATAAGTGGGATAAAAACCGCGGAGATGACCCGGACTACCCGAATGTGTCATTCCGTGCAACAGGTATTAACTATGTCATCATGAGAATGGCTGATGCCATGCTGATGCTTGCCGAAGCTAAAGCAATAGCAGGAAGCGACAACGGAGGTGCGATAGCGTTGGTCAACCAAATTCGCGAAAGAGCTTTTGGTGATGCAAGTCACAATATTGCCGGACTTTCGGGCGAAGCGTTGTTAGATGCAATTTACAATGAACGCAAATTAGAATTAGTGGGAGAAGGCGATGTTCGTTGGGATATGATTCGTTCTGGTAAATTCAACGAGCGAGCCATTGCAGTACGTCAGGAAATGGATGATATGATCGAGGGCCTTGAGGCTAACGGATTTTACACATTCCCGAGCGGCAGAACCATTTCCAATTACGTCTGGACTAAATATGTTCAGGTAGGTGGAAGCAGTGAGGCTGTAGTTACCCAAAGTCCCGACCCAAATGATCCGGCACTATACCCGGGTTGGCGCGGCATTTACGAGTGGGGAGCAGAAGCTCATGAGGCATATCCTGCCAAAAATTTGGCAATTAAAGGCTTATATGAGTATATCGATCCCGATGGAGCTGAAGCTGCTGCCTTGGAAGCAGACGGATATCAACAAGTTGATTGGGGCATCCGGGTTTGGAATGATCCAAATGCCAGAGCGATGTTAAATGCTGCTATTCTTGACGGTGTTGTCGGTCGTGAAACTAGTGCACCTCGTTATTTTCATCCCATGCCGCTTACGTTAATTGACCAATCGAAAGGTAATGTAATGAATGGCTACGGATTGCCAAATAATTAATAAAATGTTTGATTATTGAACGAAAGCTGAACAAACAGCTTGAACGTTTTCAACAATCAGGTTCATTTTTAAAAAGTTAAACGAAAGAGGCCATCCATCAGGACGGTCTCTTTCTTAGTTTTTAAACCTGCGGATTATGCGTTAGAACTTCAGAGTAGATTTTATAATGCGTATTTCGGGCTAAAGCTTTTTCCTCTGAAATGCAGTAAAAACGACTTATGAAAATCCCTGCAATATTGGTGCTAATTTTAGCTTTTTCGTCGAATATTTATTCTCAAGCAATTGATTTGTATCCGGCAACGATGCTGGAATCACAAACTGATATAGAAATCAGCGGTTCCCCTTTGCTGATTGATTCTCCTTACGGACAAGCAGTCTATTTTGACGGAATCGACGATGCCATTTTTATGGGTTTAATGCCCCTGGCAGGCTTAACGCAATTCACCGTTGAAGCTATTTTCAGACCTGACCGTGGCGGAAACATTGAACAGCGATTCCTGCATTTTGGCGAATCAAACGAAGATCGCTTGCTATTTGAAATCAGAACGACAGAAACGGAATGGTACTTTGATGCGTATATCAATACATCGAAAGGAGAACGAGCATTGATTGATCCTGAGCGGTTACATCCTCTGGATCAATGGCATCACGTTGCTTTCGTTGTTAATGACGGACTATTATCTACATATGTGAATGGAAACAAGGAGTTGGAACACAGGATTCTGATGACTCCAATTCAAACCGGCCAAAGCTCAATTGGAGTGCGACAAAATAAGGTGTCATGGTTTAAAGGGGCCATCTATCAACTCAGGATCAGCCCGGAAGCACTTTCTCCTAATGATTTTTTAACCGATTGAATCCTAACCAAATCAATTTAACCAAATGACTAAACCAGTGAATAATGAAAGCAAAAATAACGAATGTATTGATTGCATTATTTTTGATTTTTTCACATCAATATTTGACTGCTCAGAATACTGAATTAAAGCTTGGTGCACAGGATGCCATGTTAAAGGCTTCCCGGTTTATGGTTGAGGAAGTCAGTACCAACGGCGGATATCTCTGGTATTACATGCATGATTGCTCTCGACGGTGGGGCGAAATGGAAGCCTACAAAACGATGATCTGGCTGCAACATCCGGGCACCATTAGTATGGGGCACACTTTTTTGAATGCTTATGAGGTAACCGGAGACGAATTTTATTATCAGGCTGCACAAAAAGCTGCCGCTGCCATTATTTGGGGGCAAAGTCACGAAGGTGGCTGGAATTACATGATCGACTTTGCAGGCGATCGGTCCCTGAAACACTGGTACAATACCATTGGAAAAAATGGTTGGCGGCTGGAGGAATTTCAGCATTATTATGGCAATTCAACATTCGATGACGACGTGACCTCCGACGCTGCGCGCTTTTTACTGCGGATTTACCTCGAAAAAATGGATCCGGCTTATAAGCCATCTTTGGATAAAGCCATCAATTTTATTCTGAAAAGTCAGTATCCTCTTGGTGGCTGGCCGCAGCGCTATCCTTTGCGATACGATTTTAGCAAGCACGGCCTGCCCGACTACACGTCGTTTTACACGTTCAACGACGATGTCACCTGGGAGAATGTGCATTTCCTGATTCAATGTTACTTAACACTGGGGGAAGAGCGTTTCCTGGATCCGATTAACCGGGGAATGGACTTTTATCTTTTCTCGCAGGACGGATCCGGGGCGTGGGCACAGCAACTCACCCTGGATTTGGAACCGGCTGGAGCACGTTCGTATGAGCCGGCTGCATTTTTGCCGGGCGCTACCTGCGAGAACGCTTTTCTACTTTTGAAGTTTTACCAATATACCGGCGACAAACGATTTTTGGTCCGTGTACCCCCTGCTATCCGTTGGCTCGAAGAGATGGCTTTGTCTCCTGATCAAGTTGAAGGCGCTCGAACCCACCCAACCTTTGTAGACCCGAAAACCAGCAAGCCAATTTATGTGCATCGAAAGGGGTCTAACGTAAAATACGGGCGTTATTATTTCGATGAAAATGACAATAATTTGCTTTCCCATTATTATGGGAAGACGCGGGTGCCGCTCGATGAGTTAAAAAGGGAATACGATCGATTAGCCGTTCTTCCCAAAGAGGAAGTGACAGAAAACTCTCCGCTTAAAACAGGTCAATTCAACGGGACAGGAACTCCCCAAACATGCTATGATCTTACCCGCACACGGTTTGAGCGGGTGCCAGATGAGAACCAGGTAAGAGAGATTATCAAGATGCTTGATGAACGGGGACGTTGGCTTGTTCGGCACGCCATGATTACCAACCCTTATCGCGGTGACGGTGTAAAAATGGATTTAACCGATCAGTATGCGTCAACCATGGTTGGCGATGAAACAGACACTTCGCCTTACCGGGACGAGTCAGATCAACAGTATATTTCGACTGGAGAATATATTCGAAACATGAACATGCTAATTAATTACATTCAACTTTTTGAAAGTGAATAGAAATCATTGGAGACAGGTCTATGAAAAAACAGGCAATTAGTTTAATAATGACTTTGATTTGGGCTTTCATCTCGATTTGCCCGTTTGTCGCTTTCCCTCAGCAAGCAACCAATACTCTTTCCATCGTCATTGATTCTGAAAACAAATTAAGCTATCATGTCGATGAAAGAGGTAACCGCGTGCCCGATTTTTCTTACTGTGGGTACATGGCTTCGGAATCACCTGTTCCGAACGTGCCAGTCGAAGTGGTTGTACCTTTATTAGAGGGTGATGCGACCAGCCGGATTCAGGCTGCGATCGACTACGTTTCATCATTGCCTCTGAATGAAACAGGTTTTCGGGGCACCGTTCTGTTGAAGGAAGGAAAATATGAGGTTCACGGAAGTTTGATCATTCAGGCGTCAGGCGTGGTTCTGAGGGGTCTGGGAAGCACCGGCGTGGAAACGGTGCTTTTAGGATCCGGAAATGACCGGGAAACTCTGATTCGGATTGCGGGTTTAAACGATCAAAAAATTGAAAAGGCGGTTACTTTAGATAACGTATACTTCCCAGTAAATTCCACTGAACTCACTTTTCCCGGGCCTCATGACTTTAAAGCAGGCGATCGCGTGATCATTCGGCGGCCCTCAACCAAAGAATGGATTGAAAAGATTGGAGCCGACAAGATTGGGATTTATGTCGATTATCATCTGACGAAATGGGAGCCCGGAGATTTTGATATCAACTGGGACCGGACAGTCGTAGCGGTAACTCCAAAATCAATCGTGATTGATGCGCCCCTGACCAACTCGTTGGATCCACAGTTCGGTGGCGGAAGCGTGTCTAAATACACTTGGGATGGCCGGATTCGCAACGTCGGGATCGAAAACATCAAACTTATTTCTGCCTGGGACAAAGCCAACGCGAAAGATGAAAACCACCGATGGATGGCAATCACCCTGGAAAATGTAAGTGATTCATGGGTTCGTCGCGTGGTTGCCAAGCATTTTGTGAGTTCGGCCGTGGCTGTATGGGAAACAGCCAAACGCATCACCATCGAAGATTGCAAGTCCTTGGCTCCGGTTGGCGAGATTGGCGCATACAGACGATATGCGTTTCATACATTAGGTCAGCAGGTATTGTTTCAACGTTGTTATGCCGAATATGCCTACCATGCGTTCTCTGTTGGTTTTACCAGTCCGGGACCGAATGCATTTGTCCAGTGCTATTCCTATTTGCCATTCAACTTCAGTGGTGCAATTGGTGGGTGGACTAGCGGAATTCTATTTGACAAAATGACCATAGACGGTGGTAACATCAGCTTGGCATTTCGCGATGTTGACGGACAAGGTGGTGGTTGGAGTGCCGCCAATTCACTTTGCTGGCAATGTCGCGCGGCCAAAATTTTTCTGGATAAGCCGCCTGGTGCACAAAACTGGGCTTTTGGAAGCTGGGCCCAGGGGTATGGAAACGGAAGCCACGAGCTATCCGATTCTTTCTTAAAACCAGAGAGCCTGTATTACGCGCAATTGGAAGCCCGAACAGGTAAGAAATCACCGGAAAACGAAAATATTCTGGTTTACGATACCGATCGAAGCACAGCCTTGTTGCCAGAGGTGGCATTGCAGTACAGCGAACAGTCAAAACAAGCTGATCTGACCATGGAAGTGTGGATAGACCGCATGATTGAAAAATATCCGCTGAAACCGGACACAACTGGAGCCATTCAGATTGCCCCGATTTCAGAAAAAGACACGGAGCTTAGTTACTCACGTAAAAAAGCTGTTGTCACCATTAACAATGGGTGGATTGTTCGGGACGGTCAAGTGGTATCGGGGAAAAGAGAACGGACGTCTCTTTGGAGAGGTTCGACCCGGCCATCAGATTTAGCAAACCCGAATCCAAATCTGGTGCGTTTTGTTCCGGGCCGGATTGGCAGAGGGCTTACAGACAACCTGGACACGCTGACCAGTGATTTGGTTCGGGAGAAAGTGGTGGTCATGCAGAATTATCCAGCCCTTTGGTACGAGCGCCGCCGCGACGATCATGCCCGCACCCGACGGGCGGATGCTGATGTTTGGGCACCTTTCTACGAACAACCATTTAGCCGCAGTGGCCAGGGCGAAGCATTTGACCGGCTAAGTAAGTATGATCTGGCCCAATGGAACCCTTGGTATTGGAGCCGGCTAAGAAAATTTGCCGATTTGGCCGATGAAAACGGACTGTTGTTTTTAGAGGAGCATTACCTTCAACATAACCTGATTGAAGAAGGGGCGCACTGGGTGGATTATCCCTGGCGATCGGCTAACAACATCAACGAGGTGGGCTTTGCCGAAAATACGTTTTATGCGGGCGATAAGCGGGTGTTTATGGCTGTTGAGTTTTATGATACAACCCATGTCGTCCGAAATCATTTTCACAGGGAATACATTCGGAAAAGCCTCGATAGTTTTAAAGATAATACCAATGTCATTCATCATTTGGGAATGGAATACACTGGGCCGCTTCATTTTGTTGAGTTCTGGCTGGATGTGATTTCGGAATGGGAAAAAGAGAACAATCAGAATGTGCTGGTCATGTTGGCTGGAACAAAGGACGTTCAGGATGCCATTCTCTCCGATCCGAAAAGGTCTGGTCTGGTTGATATCATCGACATCCTTCAATGGCAGTACCGGGAAGATGGCAGTTTGTATGCGCCGGTTGGCGGCCTTAGCCTTGCCCCACGGCAGTATGCAAGGATCATGGACGTGGGGGAGTTGTCATTTGATCAGGTCTATCGGGCTGTGAGTGAGTATCGGCTTAGCCATCCCGGAAAGGCAGTTGTCTTTTCCCGCCGGGGGCCAGCTTTTTCTAATTGGGCAGCTTTTCTGGCTGGCGGATCGTTAATCAACCTTCCGGCTATTGCGGATGGCCGGCTTTTAAAAGAAGCTGCGAAAATGAGCTGTCTTGCGGCTGATAATCTGCATGAAAAAAACTATACGCTTGGTAAAAAAGGAACCGGCTATATCGTTTTTTGTGAATCGTCGGAGCTCAATATCGATTTGACAGATGACAAGAACAACTATCGTTTAAGATGGATCAATCCATTAACCGGAGAGATTACCGATTCGGACGGCATATTAAAAGGAGGTGACAGACGATCAGTTAAGGCGCCGGTTGAAGGTGTGGCTGTAGCTTGGTTGTCGATCCACTAAAACGATTAAAACCGAAATGAATATGAATCTCATTTTTAAATTTTATAAGGTTATTTTCCTGGGTGTTTTTCTTATTGAAGGGGCCGTTGGTTTTGCTCAACCCAACTACAACGCCCTGCCATGGGGCATGCATACAGCCTACAACAAATATTTGATGCGCGATGTGCATCAGCAATATGCCCAACGAAAAGAGCGGCTATCTCTGGCTTTTGATTCGAAAGAAGCTATGATTGACTATCGCGACGATTTGAAGCAGCGCTATCTGAACATTATTGGCGATTTTCCTGAAAAAGTTGCATTGAATGCTAAAATGCTTGGTGTTTCAGAACAGGATGGTTTTCGCATTGAAAAAATCATTTTTGAAAGTGTCCCTAAACGATATGTTACGGCTAATCTTTATTTGCCCGAGGGCAAAGGGCCATTCCCCGCTGCCATTGAGCTTTGCGGACATGGCTTGGGAGGCAAACTGCCTGCTTCAAAAGCGGCCATTTTGTGTGCGCGAAATGGTATTGCCGTGTTGGTTGTTGATCCGATTGGACAAGGCGAACGAATCCAGTTTGTTGATGAAAACAGTGAATCGCTCACCCGTGGGGCAACAACCGAACACACCTTGTTGAATCAGGGTGCAAATCTTCTTGGCAGTAGTTTGGCAGCTTATGAATATTGGGATAATCATCGCGCCATTGATTACCTGGTTAGCCGGAAGGATATTGACGACACACGAATCGGTGTTTATGGAAGTTCGGGCGGTGGCACCCAAACAAGCTACATGCTTGGTTTGGACGATCGAATTCAGGTGGCGTCGGTGTGCTCCTATTTTTCACAACGGGAACGGGTATTGGAACTGGATGGTCCGTCGGATGGCTGTCAACACGTGCCGTACGAAGGTCGTGAACAGTTGGAACTGGCCGATTTCGTTTTGATGATGGCGCCAAAACCGGTACTGATCATGTCGGGAAAATACGACTTTGTCGATTATTGGGGGGCCACCCAGGCTTTTGCCGAACTGGAAAAGGCTTATTCGGTTTTAGGGGCTCCTGAAAAAGTGAAATTATTTTCCATTGAGGGCGGACACGGCATGCCCAAACCCAAACGCGAAGCATTGGTGAGTTGGCTGTATCAATGGATGTTTCAAAAAGACACGACCATTGAAGAAACTACAATGATTAATATCGCAGTTGACGATTTGCAGTGCACGGAAACAGACCAGGTCAACACTGCAATTCCGGATGCAGTCTCAATTCCGGAATATCAACTGGAGTTGGCAAAGGAATACGATGAAAACCGGAAAGATTTTATGAAGGAAGATGTTGCGGTAGTAAAAGCCAAAGTTATGGAGCTATTGGGTTTACCTGCTGTTTTAAACAAGGTTCAGGCCGAGTCCACCGGGACGATGAAGTTACGGAACTACGACGCGTATAAATACCAGTTAATCCGCCCTGGCCAACTGCCCGTTCCTTGCGTGGTCATCTATCCTGAAAACGCAAATGAAAGCAGCTCTGTAACCCTTTACCTTCACGAACAGGGTAAAAATGAGATTTTGTCGGATGAAAATACGCTTGGGAAATTTGTCAATAGCAATGAAATTCTGGTTGTCGCCGATTTGCGTGGCTTTGGCGAAACTGCAGATCCGATCAGCTTGAATGATACCAAATACTGGAACCGGGAATACCGAAATGCGATGATCAGCATGCATTTGGGCAAACCCATAGTGGGGCAGCGGGTCGTGGATGTCTTTTCCCTGTTGGATTTTATTGAAACCGACTCGTTACTGAAAGGGCGCCGGACTAAGCTGCTTGCTAATGGTGCCTATGGGCCGGTAGCCATTCATGCCGCATTTCTGGACTCAAGAATTGAAAAAGCTGAAGTCTTTCGGTCAATTAAATCCTATATTGAATACCTTGAAAACCCGTTGCAACGCGATGTTTATTCGAATGTTTTGTATGGTGTTTTAAAGTATTATGACCTTACTGATTTGATTCGATTGTCGGGAAGCCGGATTCGATTTACTGATTGAAACGAACAATGCAACTTTGACAAACAAGCTAAAAAATGAAACGATTCTTTCTAATCATTACCACTTTATTCATTTATCTGAGCGTTGAAGCGCAGTTGAATTACAAACCCTTGGATCAGGATAATCCCATTGCCTTTCATGGTGATTTTATCATTTTTCAAGGTGAGAAAATTACGCTTGGCCCCCATGCTTTTTTTATTGACGGTCAGCTATCTGACACTGAGGTAGATCAATACAACTATGTGTTTAATTCAGTGAATGAAGCGGCGCTGCATTTAACGGATGGCACAGAAGATGAGCCCATGGTGCTGTATCTGGCCCCTTGGGTTTATTGGATTGATAATCCGGATGACCCTGAGGAGAGGGTGCCAAAGTCGGGTAGCGTGCCTTTCGGACTGGAGATCGCCTGTGAGTGGCTCCGGTTTTATGGACTGACCGATGATCCGTCAAAGGTGATACTTGCCGGCAATCGGGGCCAGACCATGGGTGCCAAAGGAAACTTCACCCTGTTCAATATCAAAGGAGACGGACTTTCATCCGAAAACATCACCTTTGGAAACTATTGCAATATCGACTTGGTTTATCCACTCAAGCCAGCGTTAAGCCGTGCGAAAAGAGGATCGGCTATTGTGCAGGCGCAATTGGTATTTTCGGATGGAGACAAGGTGGTTGCCCGCAACACGAATTTTATCAGCCGTTTGAACCTGGGGCCTTTTTGGGGAAGTAAACGCACCTTATTCGATCGTTGTCATTTTGAATCGACCGACGATGCCCTGAATGGTTCGGCGGTTTATTTGAATTGTACTTTCGATTTCTACAGCGGAAAGCCATTCTATTGGACGACCGAAACGGGAGCTGTTTTTTTGAATTGCGATATCACTTCGTTTACACGGGGAAATCAGTATTTTACAAAAGCAGGAGGCCAGCTGGCAGTCGTTGACACCCGTTTTCATTCTGAGACGCTTTCGTCCATAAGTTGGAGAGACCAGCCAGCCAAAGAAGCACGAAATTACCAGTATCATGTGCGCCTGAATGGTGAACCGATTTTGATCGGCGCGCAACATGCTTATGCAACCGTGGATATGGCTGGTAAACCAGTTTTAGACGCGTATCGTTTCACACTAAATAATGAAGTGATTTACAATACCTATAATTTGCTTCGGGGTGACGATGATTGGGATCCGATAGGAATGAAGGACTTGGTGTTGGCAGCCGAAAAAGAAGATGGAAAAGCTTATCACAATCTGGCTACCCAGCTTTTGATTTCGCCCAGCCAGGACACCCTTGAAACAGGGAAAGAAACCGTTGTTTTAAATGCCACCGTGAATAAGTTTGGAAATTACGAGTTAACCGGAGAACAGGTCAACTGGGCGATTGCCTCCGAAGATGAATCACTTGTTGAATTGAAAATCGGAGAGGACGGCTCTTGTGAAGTGATCCCAACCAACCGGCTTGACGAAACAAAAGAGGTGATTGTAACGGCTTCAACGGCTACCGGACTGGAATCTGCAAGCGTTCTTTATATTTCTCCCGCCATGTTGAATCCACCGGACTTCATTTCATTTCCGAAAATTATCAAAGGCAACAACGGGAAACTGACCGTTAATTACGAGTTAGACATGCGATTCCCAGACCAGTCGCTGGTAACCTGGTACCGGTGTGCCGATGCAAAAGGAACCAAGCCAATCGAAATAGCCGTATCGCGATTTAATGAACCCAGGCTTGAGTATGTGCTGTCAAAAGGAGATGTTGGCTATTACATCATGGTTACAGTTGCACCTAACCATCTTCGGTGTAAGCCCGGAAAACCGGTTCCCGCAATTACTCGTCAGGCAATTTCAGCGGTAGATGTAAAAGGGCACGGCCAGTCCTGGAATGTGGATTTAGCAAGCATGTCGACCGCCTATCAGGCTGATGTTAGGCCAGGCTTTTGGACTCTTGACTGCTATAAACCTGCGGATACACAAGGCTACGAATGGGCGGTGGATAGCATCAATGATCCCTGGTATTATGGCGCAGGGATCGATGGTGCATCCAAAGATACCGGACTTGTTCAGGCAAGTAAAGGGGCACGATTGCGTTATACACCCGTTGAGATGAAGTTTGGTGATATGAAAATCAGTTTTACGGCGGTCCCTGCAAAAACAGCAGGACAAGGCTTTAGCAGTGCCAAAGCACAGTACATGGATGTGTGGATCAAATTGGATACGAAAACTTTAAATGGTTATGCTTTACGCCTGGTAAGAACCACGAAATACCACGATGCCATCGACTTTATCTTGATGCAATACATTGACGGAAATGCCGTCGTAATAAGCGAACCGGTTTCTGCATCGTGCTACCGGCCTGATTGCTACTTAACCGTCGAGGTAAAAGGCAACAAACTGTTGGTTCACGCCGAAACGCCGGCAGATTATTACAAGGCGTCCAACCATCAGGAAGTGGTGAGCGAAGTGAATATGGAAGCGGAGATTACGCCAAACCAATTTGGAGGTTTTGGATTTCAGCACACGGGCTCGGTTGGAAGTGGAGCAACCTTAATAAAAGATCTGAAAATAGAATGGAACTAAGGTCACGGACCTGTTTAATGTTTTCCATATCGCTTCTATCACAGATTATTAAAGACTAGAAATAGGACACTAAATAATTCGCAGTACTTAAAATGATCATAAAACTTAAACACATGAAGAAAAAGACACTTGCAATTTTGATCGTATTGACCGGCTTCTTGATTTCCTGTAGTCAGCCGGGAGAAAAAGTGCCAAACGATGCTCAGGCGTCTTCGGACACCGGACATTTCCAAAACCCGGTATTGGGGGGTGATTATCCTGATCCATCCATCGTTAGGGTGGGTTCTGATTTTTACATGACCCATTCCTCTTTTGACTACTATCCCGGCTTGCTGGTTTGGCATTCCACCGACCTGATTAACTGGAAACGAATTAGCCATGCTTTGCACGAATATGTAGGTTCAGTTTGGGCACCCGACCTGATTAAACACCAGGACACCTACTACATCTATTTCCCGGCTGGAGGAACCAATTGGGTGGTTACAGCAGAATCTCCAGAAGGCCCCTGGTCTGATCCGGTTGATTTGAACTTGCCCGGTTTTATCGATCCCGGACATGTGGTTGATGATGAAGGAAACCGTTTTCTATACCTTTCGAAGGGCTATATTATCAAATTAACCGATGATGGCTTGGCTACCGAGGGCGATCCTGTTCATAATTATGACGGTTGGGAATTCCCTGAGAGTTGGAGCACCGAATGTTTTTGCCTCGAATCACCCAAGTCGACTGTAAAAGATGGTTATTATCACTTGATTGTTGCCGAAGGGGGAACAGCCGGGCCGGCCACCTCGCACATGGTGGTCTCCGCACGCTCAAAGTCACCTTACGGGCCATTTGAGAATTCACCCTACAACCCGATTGTGCACACGGAAAGCCGAAATGAACGCTGGTGGAGTCAGGGACATGGCACTTTGGTCGATGATGTGGATGGCAATTGGTGGATCCTGTATCACGGATATGAAAAGCATTTCCATACACTGGGCCGGCAAACTTTGATGCTGCCTGTTGAGTGGACAGAAGACGATTGGTTCCGGGTGCCCGAAGGCGTCAACAGTAGTGATGAAATTCCCATTCCATCTGGTGAAAAGTCGGAAAAGGCCATCGGACTTTCGGATGACTTTTCGGGTGACGAGTTGGGATTGCAATGGCAGTTTTTTAAACTTTACGAACCCAGCCGGGTTGCATTGGATGGTGGAGCGCTGGTTTTACGGGGCGAAGGAAATTCGTTTGATGAAAGCTCTCCTTTGCTGGTTAATTCGTCCGATAAAAAGTATGAGGTTCACGTTGAATATACCTTGGATGAGGGCGTAACCGCTGGCCTTTGCTTGTTCTACAACGAACAAGGGAACATGCGTATCGCTGTCAATTCGGAACGATTTACGGTTTACAACCAAAAGAATGCCAAAATACGGGAAGAAAACCGCTTGGGTGATCACGGATTTTTGCGAATTTTGAATGACGGAAACGAAGTCAGCTTTTATTTTAGTGCTGATGGGGAAGACTGGGAAAGGGTGGAACGCACCATCGAAGCCAGTGGATTCCATCACAATGTGTTTGGCGAGTTTTTAAGTCTGCGTGCTGGAATTTATGCTTTTGGCGAGGGTCAGGTACGGTTTGATAATTTTGTCTATAAAACATTGTAATCATTCAAGAAATGAAACTTTTAATATTTGTTTTACTGGTGGTGACCTACTCGTTTCCGATTTTTGCCCAAGCCGATAAGGATACATCCAATCGTATTTCGAAAACGAAGTCTGAGTTTTCGAATAGTTCGGCACACTGGTATGGCATCCGTGATGAGGGGAATATCATCAATCCGCTGCCGGATCAGGCACGATACGATGAGTCGGAAATTACGAAGATAGCTGATAACATGCTGCTATTTCAGCGGAGCAATGGCGGTTGGCCTAAAAATTACGATATGCGGGCGGTGCTGACCAGTGAGCAAAAAGCGCGGCTGCTGGAAACAAAAGATGAACTTGAAACGACTTTCGACAACGCGACGACTTATCCGCAAACTCAATACCTGGCAAAAGTCTATACTGAAACCCAGATTGATAAATACAAGGAAGGTTGTTTGAAGGGGCTCGAGTTTATTCTTGATGCACAATACGAAAATGGCGGCTGGCCGCAATATTATCCCCTGAAAGATAATTACAGCCGGCATATCACCTTCAACGACGGGGCGTATATGGGAATCATGTATACACTGAGAATGATTATCCGGCAGGATTCCTCTTTTTCGTTTGTGGACGAGGTGATGCGAGCGCAGATCAATCGCGCTTACGAAAATGGACTGGAATGCATTCTGAATTGTCAGATTGTTGATCAGGGCCGATTGACAGCCTGGTGCCAACAGCACGATGCAACCACGCTTCAACCAGCGTGGGCCAGAGCTTATGAGCCGCCATCCATCTGCAACGCAGAGAGCACATCTATTGTGCAGTTTCTGATGGATATTGATGAGCCGGATCAACGAGTCATTCAGGCCATCCAATGTGCGGTGAAGTGGTTTGCCGATTCCCGTATTTACAATACCCGGGTGGAAACCTTCGAGGCAGAGCCTGTCGAGTCGCAATGGAAAACACTAACCATAGACCGGCGGGTGGTTCATGATCCGGAGGCGCCACCCATTTGGGCCCGCTATTATGAACTGGGAACCGAAAGGCCTTTATTTTCAGACCGAAACAGTAAATTGCTTTACTCAATGGACGAGGTAAGCCGGGAGCGGAGGGTTGGTTATGCCTGGTATACCCGTGCTCCGCAGCGGGTCTTGGATGCATATCCGGCTTGGTTGGCCGGAACCGGAGTAGATCAAAATGTTTTGAAGAATGATTGATTTGGATCAGCTTATGAAGAGGCAGCGCCGGATTCTTGTTTAGTACAAAATCCGGCGCTGCTTTTTTGCAATACCTTCCTGTTTTATTGGCTT
>ENA-ORCT01000213-ORCT01000213.1-marine-metagenome-genome-assembly--contig:-NODE-213-length-31401-cov-3.290831_pt1 | contig 31401 bp, 26 predicted proteins | sample MGYA00248632_ERZ508511 | MGnify/ENA primary metagenome ERZ508511 (study PRJEB26182, sample SAMN06268839) | marine metagenome | isolation source: Tt an P1-techrep anaerobic enrichment on pine from sediment...
AGTGAGCCAGCCTACAAAAAATACCTCCAAACTGCGACTTCGCTGCTGGATGTATTGAAAGTCATCAAGCCTTACCGACTCGATGGTGACAAGATCATCTTCCCCGGAGGCACCAACTCGATTAATGCCCAGGATGGCGCCCTGATTGTGGTTGACGGACAGAAGCGGGGAACCAGCGCTACGATTCTGAGTTCTATAAGTCCGAATGATGTGGAAACCATCAATGTATCGACCAATCCTGTTGACATCCAACGCTATACTGGCTTGAACTCAGTTGGATTGATTGAAATCTGGACCAAGCGAGGTGAACAAACAGAAAAAATAGAGCTGCTTCCGGCGGAAGACATTTTTGATGGAGACTATCGCATTCCACGCGATTTCTGGCGTAGAAAGGCTGAAACCACGCAACAACAGCCAACCACCATGTTTTGGAGCCCCGCCGTAAAGATGAATCCCACCGGTCGTTCGGAGTTCGAAGTTGCTGCCGGACAGGTGTTAGGAAAATTCATCATCCAAGCCAATATGGTGGATTCAAATGGACAGGTTACCAAAACCGCTAAAGTAATTGAAGTAATTCCTTAACTGGTTCAATTCGGTCAGTCTTTTCTTTTTGTTGATTCGATATCAATTCGATTCAGGGGATGGAAAATTGCCCGTGGATCCGGAACTAGATCATCGCGTCCAGAAGTTCACGGAATGGAATTGGAGCCAGCCCGGTCTCAATTTTTTTTAGCTTTTGCTCCAGTTCGAAATAGTCATGCCGGGTGCCCAGCAGAGCATTCGTAAGCAAAATGGCCTGTTCATTCGAAATTTTCCCAAAAAAGTCGATGGATTCGATAATCCCTTTAACGACACTCAACGAGAAAGAGATGGCCGATTCGTCTATTTTCAACTTGTTACTATACTTATATTTTGGCGAATATCCATAAATCCAGTCCCAGGTCGCGTACTTCTCGTCCCGCATGACTTCAATGGTCTTCAACTCTTCTTCCGAAAACTGAAAAACACGGTTCTCCGGGTATGTCTCCCGGATGCCCTCAAAAATAAAATCTGAAAACTCCTGAATATCCATCTTCTGATCCAGAAAATCGGCAATGTTCCCAACCTCACTCCGGTTCGACTGCACTGCCTTGTCCTGAAAACGCGACAGATCTACTTTTAGGGCATTGCGCAACCGGCTAAGTTCGCTATTGAAAAGCAGGGTTCCATGATGTAAAACCCGTTTTTTATAAACATGCTCCGCATTGCCCGAAATCTTTTTCCCTCCCAGCAAGAGGTCGTTTCGCCCGGTTGTGTAAGCATCCAGTCCAAGCCTTTTCAGAACAGCGACAATCGGTTGGGTAAACACTTTGAAGTTCACCTGGTCAATCCGGTCGACAGTCTTAATAAACGTAAAATTCAGATTCCCCGGATCATGAAAAACAGTGCCACCTCCCGAAATCCGGCGGGCGATCTTTATCTTGTTCTCAGCAACATAGCGGTGATTGATCTCGGCCAGCGCGTTCTGGTGTTTTCCAACGACGATGGATTGCTCGCCCCGCCAAACCATAAAAACGTCTTCATCAAAATTTTTGAGTAGATACTCTTCAGCGGCCAGATTAAAATACGGGTCAAACTCCTTTTGTTGAATACAAATTACGCTCATAAATCAAAGGTAATTAAAACTGCAGAATGATTCCGATGGTTGGCAGTACCGTTCCCGACGTATTTTCAACCCGCTCCAATACGTAACGGGTGCCATTGTCGGTGGTGATAAACTGCCCGTTGGCATCTTGCTCTCGCACCAGAATATCCTGATCCTGATTTTCGAAGTTATACAAGTTTTGAATGTCGATATAAAATTTGGCCGTAATCTTATTCAGATAATAAGTCTTGTCGACCCGGATATCTAATTGGTGAAACGGATCAAATCGCCTCGTATTCCACTGACCGGTATTCAGATAAGGGCCGCCATTCAAGTTCCAGGCTTCAATCAGGGTCGACCGGTCTAAATCGTAGGGTGTGTAGGGCAAACCACCTACATAACGCCAACGGCCGCCAATTTGCCACTCCCGCTTCAGCTTTTTTGTACTGGTAAGGACCAAAACATGCCGGCTGTCCCAGCTCGAAACAAAATAATCACCGTCCTTATCTTCAAACTCACTGCGCACCCAGGTATAAGATAAATTCAAATTGAATTTGTTTGATGAAGCGATCCGCGTTTGAAACTCGGCACCATAGGCCCTTCCTTTTGAAACCGACTCCACCTCCTCATTCCCGATCACCCCAAAATCGGCACCAAGATTGGCCAGGCTAACGGAATCCTTCACCGAAAACGGGTAGTCGCTGTATTGCTTCAAAAATCCTTCTACCGAGAAAACCATATTTTGACGGGGGCGAAACTCGACGCCTCCAATCAGGTGATCGGCCTGAATATATTTCAACCCGTTCGATTTGTTAACCAGCTCGCCATCCAGTTTAAAACCCAGCGCGGTGTATGGTGACAGCTGAAAATAGCGGCCGGTATTGAAGTTCAGACTCCAGCTGGGAGCAAGCTGATACGAAGCCGACAAACGTGGTGATAGCTGGTCAAACAAAGAGCTCATGCTCGATGAATAGTTGTTGGCATCCATGCGAATTCCCAACGACAAGGTTAGCCGGTCACCCAGCAGTTTATTGCTGGCCTGTCCAAACAGCCCCCATTTTACCAGATTCAAGTCCGTGTCAAAGTTCAAATCCTGAACACCATCGGGGTAAAAACGCTTTTGCTGGGTAGAATTGGTGTGTCTCACAAAATCGATGCTGGCTCCAAAATTCCATTTTACCTTACCCGAACGGATTGTATTTTCATATCGAAATTTGTTTTCAATTTCCGCCGAGGCATAATCGATTGTTTTGTTAGCTTCCGAACTATCGTCATTATCAAGGTATTTGACAGCCGAGTTGTGCAGGTGGCTCCGGCTGGCCACCACTGTTTGGTAGCCATTCTCACGAAAATGCTTGTAAACTGCCCCCACCGTATAAGTCCATTGCTCATTTTCCGGAATCGACGCTAATATATACCGCTGCTGAGCATCCGGATCTTCTATATCCAGGTTCAAGGCAAATTTATCGATCGCCCCCAGACCCGTGAAGGTCAACTCATTTTTCCGGTCAAGCTTTGTCTTTACCTTGAATTGAAAATCGTTGAAAGTGGGGAGAAAAGGCAACTCAAGAATACCAAATAAGAACTGCAAATACGATCGACGAACAGAAAGAATGAAGCTTGTGTTCTCACCGATTGGCCCGTCAATGGTACCCGAAATCTCGGAAGCGCCAACCGCAGCCTGCGCCCGAAGCTTTTCCGAATTTCCATCCACCTGAAAAAACTCAAACACACCACTCAGCGCATTGCCCCGGTTAGCGGGGAACGCACCCGAATAATAGTTGACCTCACGCAGCAAATCGGCATTGATGATCCCAACCGGCCCGCCCGACGCTCCTTGCGTGGCAAAGTGATTGATATTCGGAACTTCCACGCCATCTAAAAAAAAGCGACTCTCGGCAGGTCCACCACCCCGGATAATGATATCATTTCGAAAGGAAGGCGTGGACTGAACGCCCGCAAACGACTGAATGACTTTGGAAATGTCGCGGTTTGCTCCCGGACTTTTCTCTATTTCTGAAATGCCAATATTTTTTAACGACACCGGGCTTTCTTCTGTTTTTCGAAACAAGGAAGCCGACACGGTCACCTCATCCAACTGGGTATTGCTTCTTTCCATCTCAATATCGAGGTAGGTTGGTTTCAGGTTGCTGACTTCAACTTCCGGCGAAATCACATCGTCGTAACCAATAAACGACACCTCCAACCGAATAAAACCCGGCTCCAGCCCGGTCAACTGATAGTTGCCTTCTTCATCAGTTACCGTGCCTGTGGTTGTTCCTGAAACCACGACATTCACAAAAGGAAAACCTTCATTGCTGGATGCATCGAACACACGCCCGCGAATGGTTGCACGTTGTGCAAAAACACCATGAACCAAAAGTAACAGGAGAATGAGAATAGCACTGTTTCGAATCGTTTGTTGAATCATTATCTTTGCCTTTTCAGAATTCGTCCACAAACCAACTGTTTAGACGCAAATTGAAATAGTTGAACAAAAATACGAGAAGCTTGTTCGAAAATCGCTTGCTTTTCGAAAAAATACGCAAAAATGAGAGTTGTAATTCAGCGGGTTTCCAAGGCATCCGTTTCAATTAATCAGCAAATCAAGTCACAAATTGGCAGAGGCGTACTGGTATTGCTGGGCATTGAAGACGCCGACACCAGCGAAGATATCAACTGGCTGGTTAAGAAAATAAGCCAATTACGAATATTTGACGATGAGGACGGCGTGATGAACCAATCGCTGCTGGAAGTAGCAGGCGAAGCGCTGATTGTAAGCCAATTTACCCTGCATGCCAACACTAAAAAAGGCAACCGGCCCTCCTATATTCGTGCTTCCAAACCCGAAGTTGCCGTTCCGCTGTACGAGCAGTTTGTTGATGCTTTATCTGCCACACTTGAAAAAGAAGTAAAAACCGGTGAATTTGGAGCCAACATGCAGGTTGAGCTGCTCAACGACGGCCCGGTTACCATCATCATCGACTCAAAAAATAAAATATTTTGACAATCAAAATACCCCTTTAGTTGTTTCAAATCTTATATCCATTTCAATCAGCTATGAGCAAAAAACCCGAAACAATTAGTTTGCCCGAAGCCCAAAAAATGGTCGACGAGTGGATCAAGACCATCGGCGTTCGCTATTTCAGTGAACTGACCAACATGGCAATTTTAACCGAAGAGGTGGGCGAACTGGCACGAATTATGGCGCGCACGTACGGTGATCAGTCGTTTAAAAAAAGTGACGAGTCTTACGAACTGGCTGACGAGATGGCTGACATTCTCTGGGTATTGATTTGTTTAGCCAACCAAACCGGGGTCGACCTGAACCAAGCATTTGCAAATAACGTAGAAAAGAAGACCATGCGGGACAGAAACCGGCATGAGAACAATTCGAAACTAAAATGAAAGGCAATGGAAACCATACAGCACAACTTAGCCGCCATCAAAGCAATCGCCAAAGTTAACAACAATTCCGACTGGCAGGAACTGGCTTTCTCGTGTATCGATTTGACCACATTAAATTCAACAGATACCATCAGTCATGTGAAAGCTTTCACTGAGCGGGTCAATGACTTTGAGAGTGATTACCCCAACCTTCCGAATGTGGCAGCAATTTGCGTGCATCCGAACATGGTGCGAACGGTGAAAGAAAACCTGCAGGACGACCATGTAAATATTGCTGCCGTGGCCGGCGGATTTCCGTGCTCCATGAGTTTTATTGAAGTGAAGGTAAAAGAAGCACGCATGGCAGTCGATTATGGCGCTGACGAAATTGACATTGTGTTGCCTTTGTGGGCTTTTTTAGACGGTGATGACATCATCTGCCGCGAAGAGATTACAACGATCAAACAAGCAATTGGCGAGGCTCATCTCAAAGTGATTCTGGAAACCGGCGCTCTGGCCGAACCCGAAAAAATCCGTCATGCTTCATTTTTGGCAATGGAGTCCGGCGCCGATTTTATTAAAACATCAACTGGCAAAATGAACCCCGCAGCAACTCCCGAAGCAGCTTTGGAAATGTGCCTGGCCATTCGCGATTTCCACCGAAAAACAGGTAAGAAAATCGGCTTTAAACCAGCCGGAGGCATTTCCACCACCGAAGACGCCATCCTTTACCTTACCATTGTGAAAGAAGTGTTGGGTGACGACTGGCTTAATCCATCCTTGTTCCGCATTGGTGCCAGTCGCCTGGCCAATAATTTGCTCAGCAATTTACTGGATGACGAGGTGAAGTTCTTTTAATGCCTTCAGAAATCATCTTAAGGCGCGTTTGAATTCAACTCGAGATACAAAAGTCAATCTGTTGGGTCAATTAGAAGAAGTAGAAGACCGTTGAAAACTCGGAGACAATCGTTTTCCATGGTATTCAATCGCTTTCTTACCGATTGAAAAATTGCGAAGTTTTTAATAACGAGGAAAATACAAATCCGTCGGTATCCGGCTGACAATTTTATGACTTCCCTTTCTCCGCCTCCAGCACCTTATTGACCGAACCATGGGTGAGTAACAGGTTGCGGGCGGTATTCTCGTCATAACCCAGTTCTTCCATGATCATCCGTGTGCCCCGCACGATTAGTTTTTGATTGGTAAGCTGCATATTCACCATCTTGTTGCCTTTCACTTTGCCAAGCTTAATCATCAAGGAGGTGGTAATCATATTCAGAATTAACTTTTGCGAGGTACCCGCTTTCATGCGGGTGCTGCCCGAAACAAACTCGGGCCCCACGATGGCTTCAATGGGAAGATCCACTTGGCGGGCCAGCTCGCTATCAGGGTTGTTAGTTACACAAGCGGTGAGCATTCCATGTTCTCGGGCTTTTTTGACGGCACCAAGAACATAAGGAGTTCGACCCGAGGCAGCAATTCCAACCACTGTATCCAGCTTTTCTACCTGGTAAGTTTGCAAATCCTGCCATCCCAGAGCTTCGTTATCTTCGGCAGCTTCTACGGCCTTGCGGATGGCCTGGTCACCACCGGCAATCATCCCAATCACCAGGTCGTGTTCCACTCCATAAGTCGGTGGAATTTCCGACGCATCCAGAATTCCCAGACGTCCGCTGGTGCCTGCACCGACGTAAAACAGGCGGCCACCTTGCTGCATCCGCTCCACCACCAGCTCCACCAATTTCTCAATTTGAGGAATGGTTTGTTGCACCGCCGGCAATACTTTCCGGTCCTCCTCATGAATGCTGTCGAGCAGTTGCCTCACCGACATTTTTTCCAGATCATCGTAGAGTGACTCTGATTCTGTAATGCTTTTCGAGTCCATGTTCCCCGTTTTATAGTTGCGTCGTATGAAACCTGTTCAGTCGCTCGACCGGGTCTTTGAGGATCGCCGGCTCATCAAAGCCATATTCTTTAGCCAGCGTCCGAATAATTGTTTGGAAATTCCAAGCCACCGAACCTACAAAACCCAGGGAAAACTTTTGGGCTTCAGGCAACTTATTGATGTTGCGTTCAAAAAGTTCCTTTGCACTTGTAGTTACCAAATCGTGACAATATTGCTTCTCGATATACTTCGATAGAAATGGTGTAAATCCAGCCAAATATTTATTGGGCCTTTGTTGTCGATAAACATTTTGAAGCACCTCGGCTTCGGTCGGGAAATATTCTTCGCCAAACAAGGTTTGCACATCCGCTGGCATCACATTTTTGAAATAGTCGGCCAGCAGCTTTCTACCCAACACAGCACCACTGCATTCATCTCCTAGTATAAACCCAAGCGGCGGAATACCAGCCAAAACCTGCTTCCCATCATACAAGCATGCATTGGAACCGGTTCCCAAAATACACGCAATGCCGGGATTTCCTCCAAACAAGGCGCGCGACGCACCCAGCACATCGCTGTGTGTTTCAACCCTTACATCGGGAAACAGCTTTTGAAGTGCAACACGGACCACTTCGCCCCGCTCCTGATTGATAATACCCGATCCGTAAAAGAAAATTTCGTTAATCCGACCACCCGGCTTGGCGAGCGGCTCGGCTTTCAGTTCCTCAAAAATATCCTCACTGCTGCGGAAAAACGGGTTAATGCCGCTTGTTTTAAACGATTGCAACGTACCTGAATCGCTCGTGAAAAGCCAGTCCGTCTTGGTCGATCCGCTATCTGCTACCAGTATACCCATGCCGTAAAGATACAGATTTTTAGAGTCTCAAAAGCGCACTGAGATGGCGAATGAGGAATATAGCCCCCACGCCAAACACGTCCTGGTCATAAAAAAATTGGAGTGGTTCGAAACAAGAGAAAGTTCCATTCGTTTTCAAGTTAGATCCAGTGTCACCAATTTAGCAAAACACAAAATGAATCATCAAAGATTGGCGCTTCGGTTTAAACCTTACCAACTGCAATTACGAAATACCTTTACGCTGGCCTCGAGTTCCCGGACTACAACGCCGGTGATGCTCACCAAAATTGAATACGACGGGCTGACGGGCTATGGTGAAGCATCGATGCCACCTTACTTGGGCGAAACCCAGGAAACTGCCGCACAATTCCTGTCCCAGCTAAAACTGGATCAATTTAATCCTATTCATCTCGAAAAAATACTGGATTATGTGGATGGTGTTGCGCCCGGAAATTGCGCGGCTAAAGCGTCGGTTGATATCGCGTTGCACGATTTGCTGGGTAAAATGATGGGGCAACCATGGTACCAAATCTGGGGATATGAACCGGCACGCCTGCCCGTCACTTCCTTCACCATTGGGCTGGATACCGAAGCGGTGGTTCGCCAAAAAGTGCAGGAAGCGACACCCTACAAAATTTTGAAAGTGAAGCTGGGTCGTGACAATGACCGCCAAATGATCGAAACGATCCGGTCGATGACCGACGTGCCGCTTTGCGTGGATGTCAACCAGGGGTGGAAAGACAAACAGCAGGCCCTCGAAATGATATTCTGGCTCAAGGAACAAGGGGTGATACTTGTTGAACAGCCCATGCCCAAAACCGCTATCGACGATATGGCATGGCTCACCCAGCACAGCCCGCTGCCCACCGTTGCCGACGAAGCCCTGCAACGCCTCGACGATGTTAAAAAAGTGCATGGCGTGTATTCCGGAATCAACATTAAACTGATGAAATGCACCGGTATGCACGAAGCCCGCAAAATGATGGATTTGGCTCAAACCCTGAACCTTCAGGTAATGATCGGTTGCATGACAGAAACTTCCTGCGCTGTTTCAGCCGCCGCCCAGCTATCGCCTGCGGCTAAATGGGCCGATCTGGATGGCAACCTTTTAGTTGCCAACGATCCCTTTGAAGGGGTGAAGGTCGTAGATGGAGAAATTGCAATGAACGATTGGCCCGGAATTGGAGTGAAACCAAGGGATTCATCCCTATAGCGGTGATCGAAGCCTGGGTTATTAACAGTGAACGGCACGTCGAACGGGGCGTGTCGGCATCGAAAGGTTTGCCCTGAATTGAACATGCTTTGTTGTTTCAGCTTCTCTTAAAATTCAAAAGTAATTATACTGAATAGGCCTATTTTCTTTCCGCCTTTCTATCGTCAACTAAAACTAACGGATACTGACAACCAACCTCCCGGTGCGGATCAAGCTTAGTTCTTCAAGTCCGGCCGCTTCACCGGTTTCACCACAATTTCACTCCTGCAGCTGGGACAGATGTAGATCTCGCAGCCGGTGCAGGCAAAACAGTTTCCGCAGTCGCGTCGGAGTGAATCTTTTGGAAAAGAACTCCCGCAATTTTCACAAGTCAATATCGTGTCGCGATCAGTCACGGGACAGCAGGTTTTGGCGGATATAGAAAGCCAGTTTCATCAATCCAAAAACAAGCACAAGCGTAAAGATGATGGACGCGCCCGAAGGAATATCGACATAAAAAGAGAACAACAAGCCCGCAAACGAACCGACAAAAGCGAACAAAACTGAAATCACCATCATCTTTTTAAAGTCTTTGGTAAACAGGTTGGCCGTAGCCTGCGGCAAAGTGAGCAGCGAAAGAATCAGAATAATGCCCACCACGCGAATGTTCAACACAATGGTAAGGGCAATAAGGCTAATGAGCAAATAATTAATCAGGTTGACCGGAAGGCCGGTTGTTTTGGCGAATTCTTCGTCGAAAGCCACATACAACACCAGCCGGTAAAACAAGGTGAAAAACAGCACCAACACCAGCGACAGTGTTCCCATCAGGTAAAGTTCAGTAATTGAAACAGTCAGCACGCTTCCAAACAGGTAGCTCATTAAGTTGGGCGCATAACCCGGACTGAGGTAGATAAAAATAATGCCGATGGCCATACCCAACGACCACCAAATAGCGATGGACGAATCTTCGCGAACCTTCCCTTTTTGGGTAAAAAGCTGAATCCCCCATCCCGACAAAATGGCAAACACAGCAGCGCCCAGCAAAGGGCTCCACCCCAGAAAGTAACCGATGCCGATGCCTCCAAACGAGGCATGCGTAATGCCGCCACTCACAAATACAATGCGGCGCGAAACAATGTATGTACCCACAATTCCGCAACTTATCGCGGCAAAAAACGACGCCCAAAAGGCATTCATGAAGAAATCGTAGGAAAACAAGTCAATGATGGTGTCCATGGTGATCGTGGTTTTCGTGCATACTTAAAACCGTATGCGGGATGTGTCCGTGCGTGATAATCTGCAGCGGACAATTATAGGAAGCCAGTTGTTCGGTGCTGATCACATTGCTGGGATGATAATGCACCTGGCGGTTGACGCAGGCAATGGTTTTTACATAGTACGAAATGGTGCCAACATCGTGCGAAACCAGCAAAATCGCCATGCGCTGATTAAGCTCTTTCAGTTTTTCGTACAATTCGCTTTCAAACTGGTTGTCGACAAAGGTATCAGGCTCGTCCAAAATCAACAGTTCAGGCTGATTCATTAACGACCGGCATAGAAAAACGCGTTGCATTTGCCCACCGGAGAGCTCACCAATGGCTTGATGGCGGATGGCCGAAATCCCCATTTCATCAATGAGTTTTTCGGCATGAAGCCGATCGGTTTGATCTTTTCTGAAAACATTCAGAAAGCGGGTTCCCGCCTTACCCGACTGAACCACATCCAGCACGGTGATGGGAAAACGTTTATCCACCTGGTTAATTTGCGGCAAGTAGCCTACTTTTTTCAGCGGGATATGAAATTTAATAGAACCGGCATCAGGCTTGACCAATCCCAGTAAAGCTTTGATTAAAGTGGTTTTTCCACCTCCGTTTGGCCCAATAATACCTAAAAAATCCAGTGGCTCAATATCCAGGGTCGCTTGTTCCAATACCCTTTGCTGGTCATAACTTACCGATAGATTTTTTATTTCAACCAGCTTGCTTTTCATTTCGATGCTTCTACAATTTTATTGGCAATGTCGCGCAATCCTTCTGCCCAGTTTTCAGCCAAAGGATCAATCTGAACGACTTCACCTTGCAGCTCTTTTGCCAGTTGCTGCGCATTTTCCTTGTCAAATTCTTTCTGAATAAGAACCACGCGGATCCCTGCTTCACGGGCATGCTTCACCAATTCGCTCATATATTTCGGCGAGGGTTCCTTGCCATCCACTTCAAGCGAAATTTGCTCGAGATCATAATCGCGGGCCAGATAGCTTAAAGCGGGATGAAAAATCAAAAACTCCCGGTTCTCCAATCCTTCAAACTGGTTTAAAAGCTCTTGGTCCAGCAGGTCAATCTCCGAAAGAAAAGTGTGGTAGTTTTGTTCAAAAAGTTCAACCTTGTCAGGAAACAAACTCGCCAATGCCTGGTATGTCAGCGTCGCAATCTTCTGCACTTCAGCGGGCGACATCCAGATGTGCGGATCAACACCATGCGCATGCACATGATCGCCATGCTGAACGATTTCATCAGCAATCCAATCGGCTTGCTGCGAAGTATCAAACACCTTCAGATCTGGATTAGCCTGTATGATCTTTTCAGACCAGGCATCTTCAAAACCAACTTTACCAATTCGAAGCCAGGCCAGCGATCCCGACAACTCCTTCATTTGCGAGGGAACCAACGAATAGGTCTCCGGCCCGGCACCCGGCGGAACCAATACCTGCACACGAAGCAAGTCTCCGGCTATTTTTTCAACAATATATTTTTGCGGCAAAATAGTCACCGTAATTAAATCTTGCTCGTCGTTTTTAGGAGAACTGCAGGCCATCCCAAAAAGCAGGGCCAATAACAACAGTCGTTTCATAGGCTTAATGCTTGTTTTTTCAAAGATAGTTAAACTTAAGGTCATGGAGCTCTATATTATTTTCTCGATTTTTTCCATCTCAGCATATAAAAATCAAATGTACCATCAATAATTTTACAGCACTTGCAATACAAAGGAGAAACAACCCCAAACTGATCAGATTGTTGGATTGTACAGCCCAAAAACTACTATTTCAGCTTGATTTTTTTCACTTTGATCTGTCCTTTTTCCGGCACCGGATCGTAACCGTGTGTTCCCCACGGATGGCATTTGGATATGCGCCGGGCAGCCAGCCAAAACCCTTTAAAAGGTCCGTGAATCTTGACTGCTTCAACGGCATACTGCGAACAACTGGGGACATGCCGGCACGAAGCAGGTGTCAAAGGCGAAATGGCATACTTATAAAAGTAAACCGGCAGTAACAACAGCCAACCCAACACTTTCAATATCAATTTTGCCACACATTGCATGATTCACTCCCTCCCGATGGATGGTGCAAAATTAATGAAAATTAAGAAGGATGAAGAATCAAATCATAAAGACTCACGACTTATTCGCGACAGGCAGGAACAACAGCAACTTGTTTTTTACCTGCTTCATAGGCATCCCAATCTCCGGCTTCCCAATCTGGTCGATCGCCGTTCTGATCAAAAAAATAGCAGTGCAGGCATGACCAATGTCCACAATAGAAATCGTAATATTTCACCCCGTTGTATTCCGACACGGTTACCGTACATATTTCGCACATGTTTACACTGGAATCTGCCATGACCTCATCAATTTCATTTTGAAGCCAGGCCGGTATTTCTTCTGAAGGTTCGTCTTCCTTGTCGCACGACACAAAAAAGAGCGACCCGATTAGTGTAATAAATAAGAAGCGCTTCATGATTTTTCCTTTTCAGACGAAAACCAAAACCTTTTGGTTGCGTTAATGGGTTGAACAAAGCAATAAAAAAATGCCCAAGACTAAAGCGCAATCCGCAAAAGAAGTTCAAATCTACGAAGAAATAATTCTGCAAAATGAAGAAATTTCGCCAGGAGTTTTTCTTTTGTCCTACAAGCGGACAGATGATTTCATCCCGGGACAGGTTGTTCGGATCGCCGTCGACCGGATCCAGCCCCCGCGTATTTACAGCATCTGCAGCGGGAATCATGAAAAGGAAATTCGCGTTCTTTTCAACATTAAAGAGGATGGCTATCTCACCCCAAAATTGGCATCCCGTATTCCAGGCGACACGCTTCTGGTGTCGAAACCCTATGGCGGTTTCCTCGGAACCCCAAAGCCGGCCTGGTGGATTGCCACCGGAACGGGTATCGCTCCGTTTTACAGCATGTTTCAGTCCGGGCAGTTCGAAAACAAAAAGCTGATTCACGGCGCCCGGTATTTAAATCAGTTTTATTTTGAAGATGAGCTGGACTGGACCATGGGACACAACTATGTACGCTGCTGCTCGCAGGAGGAGTCATGCGATGTATTCCCGGGCCGGGTAACCGACTACCTGAACACCCTGGAAAACCTGCCTAAGAACCAACAATATTATTTGTGCGGAAAAGCACTGATGGTGGTCGAAGTGCGCGACTTGCTCATTGGGCGCGGCATTCCGTACGAAAATATCCTGGCTGAAATTTATTTTTAGGGAGACCTGGAGGACGGTTGAAAACAATCGAAGACGATCGAAACAAGTGTATTCAACCGTTCCCGATGGCCTGCACTTGTTTTCGGATCTAATTCTCTTTTATAACTTTGCAGAAATTTTTTACGATGGTCAAAGAAGCACTTTTTGGAAAAACATTGAACGAATTGCAGGCGTTGGTCGTTAAGCTGGGCTTTCCGAAATTTACCGCCAAACAAATTGCTGACTGGTTGTATAAAAAGGAAATTTCGTCGATTGAAGAAATGACCAACCTGTCGAAAAAAGCGCGCGAAATCCTTTCTGAAGAATATTCCTTCGGATTGGTTAATCCAAGCAGAGTACAGGAAAGTGTAGACGGAACAAAAAAATATCTGTTTCCAACCAGCAACGGAAAGTTCATCGAAACGGCCATGATCCCGGATAAAGACCGCAAAACTGTCTGCGTATCTTCTCAAGTTGGCTGCAAAATGGGCTGCCTGTTTTGCATGACCGGCAAACAAGGCTTTCAGGGGCAACTGACTGCCGGCGAAATTGTGAATCAAATTCGCAACATTCCGGAGTGGGAAGAAGTGAGCAACATTGTATATATGGGTATGGGCGAGCCATTCGACAACCTCGACGAAGTGCTGAAAAGCACTGAAATACTGACTGCTGAGTGGGGTTTTGCCATGAGCCCGCGACGGATTACCGTCTCTTCCATTGGCATTGTTCCGGGATTGGTGCGCTTTTTAAACGAAAGTGAAACCCATTTGGCCATTAGCATGCACACCCCCTTTCATGAGGAACGCCAAAAACTGATGCCCGTGGAAATCGCCTATCCATTGGAAAATGTTTTAGAAGAAATCAGAAACTGGGACTTTGGACGCCAGCGACGGGTTTCGTTCGAATACATTGTGTTTCACGGATTGAATGATACGCCCGCTCATGTGAAGGAAATGGCACGATTGCTCGATGGTATTAAGTGCCGTATCAACCTAATCCGTTTTCACCCTATCCCGGACACCCCGCTGAAAGGAACCGATGAGGCCACCTTGGTTGAATTTAAAGAGGGATTGGAGAGAAAGGGCATCACAACAACCATTCGTGCTTCACGCGGGCAGGATATTTATGCTGCCTGCGGACTGTTATCGACCAAAGCGTTGGTGAAAGAATAACCCGAATTCGCTGAAACAGCCAACATTCTGTCTATACCAGACCTGGATTTGGAATCGCTGAACAGGCCATTTGGCTTCCCGTTTTCAATAATCTCTTGGGTCGTCTTCCACCATGGCATAATGGTAATTGTCTTTCCACTCACCACGAATGGGCAAAATCTTGCGCCGCAATCCTTCGCGCGTCATTCCTATTTTTTCCAAAACCCGGATCGACCGGATATTCTCGGTAGCCACACCTGCTTCCACTTTATGCAACTTTAGCTCATCAAAACCAAAACAAACCAGTGCTTTGGCAACTTCAGTGGCATAACCATTTCCCCAAAAATCAGGGTGAATTTTGTAATAAATTTCACCCACCCGAAACCGGTCGTTTGAGGGAAACATCCCCGCCAGGCCGATGACCTGTCCGGTTGATTTCAACCCAATTTTCCAGCAAAACTGCGAACGTGGATTTTTTTGTTGATCGTCAATAGCAGATTGAATCACCTTTTTGGTTTCCGCCAAATCCTTCGGAATACCCAAGGTGTTGTATTCATCCAACTCAGGAATGGAATGCAAGGCATGCACCAGTTTCAGGTCATCCCAACCAATTTCTTCCAGAAAAAGGCGGTTAGTTGTTTGCGTCATTTTTTTTAGGCTAAAAAAGTTCAGTCGCAAGTTACAGCAAAAATAAATTCCAACATACAAACGACTACCAAATGCAAGCTAACTTGGCGCGAAACCCAATTAAACGAACATTGCCTTATGTCATGATCGTAAAAAAGAAAAAATGATATCTTTGCTATTCAAGCTTAGCCGAATATAAACATGGATTTCCAATCTGCGATGATTGAAAAGAGAAAAGCCACAGCGAATTCTCCCCTTGTAGCAAACTACACCGCTTTGCGTTTGACGACTTTTCCCAAACCACCTCGCAACAGGATTGCCAATCTCAAATTGCTCTGATTCATGAAGAAGGAAGACGTTGCCCATGAGGGAGAAGAAGAACGCGATGAATTATTTCTTAATCTATTTGAGTATCACTCAGCAGTTCAACTGATTATTGATTCGGAGTCAGGGCAGATTATTGATGCCAACGAGGCTGCAACCAATTTTTACGGGTGGACAAAAGATCAACTTAAACTGATGAAGATGTGGGATCTGACCACAGATTCATCCACAAAAATTGAAAAATGGATAGAACTGGCGGCTGCAAACGATCTGGCATACGTTGACTGTCAGCACCGACTGGCTGATAACTCCACGCGGGATGTTGAAATCCACATCAGCCCCGTTGAGCTCAATGGCAACCGACAGTTCCACGTCAGTATTCATGACATCAGCAAGCGCAAGCAAGCCGAAAAATTAATGGCCCTGAATGAGTCACGGCTGCGTCAGGCCGAAATTGCTTCCAAATCCGGCAACTGGGAACTGCACCTGGACACACAGGAAATGTTTGCTTCTGAAGGTGCCGTAAAAATTTATGATGCCCCTGAAAACCATTTAGACTACAACACGATCAAACAATTTCCGCTGCCCGAATATCGTCCCCTACTTGATCAAGCTTTAAACAACTTGCTGAAACACGGCACCAATTATGATTTGGAATTCAAAATAAAAGCCGGAAGCGGCAGAATCAAAGATATTCACTCCAGAGCAACCTTTGATCGGGATAGACGAATCGTGTTCGGAATCATTCAGGACATCACGGAGCGAAAGCACAATGAAGAAATCCTGAAAAGGAGTGAGGAAAAATACCGCAGCCTTATTGAACTGGCTCCTGATGCTTTTTTTCAGGGCGATGAGGAAGGTAACTTCATTACCGTTAACGATAAGGCGACAGAGTTGACGGGGTTTTCATGCGAAGAACTGTTACACTTAAACATGTCTGATCTTTTCGTCAGCCAAAAACTCAGTCAGAAGCCCCTGAGATATGACCTGCTAAAATCGGGTAGAACCATCAAGACCGAACGGGAAATCAAACGGAAGGACGGCGAAATGATTCAGGTTGAAATGAACTCAAAAGCGATGCCCGACGGTACCTACCAAAGTTTTATCCGTGACATTAGCGAGCGAAAAAAAGCCGAAAAAAGTCTCATGGAAAACGAAATTCGCCTGCGTCAGCTCAATGCCACCAAAGACAAATTCTTTTCCATTATCGCTCACGACCTGAAAAGTCCGTTCAACAGCATCATTGGCTTCACAAATTTACTGGCTGAGCAAATTGAAGAACGCGATTATGAAGGAATAGAGAAGTATGTCAGTATTATTCAACATTCGGCGCAAAACGCCATGGACCTGCTTTTAAATCTGCTCGAATGGTCACGAACACAAACCGGGCGAACAGAGTTCAACCCGGAATATGTTGACAGCGTGTCTTTAATCAACGAAACGGTTGCCTTACTGAATGACCTGGCCCAGCAAAAGTCAATTTCCATCGTCAAAGAAATCCCTCACGATGCACCTGTCTTTGCCGACCGGTACATGATCTCTTCCGTTTTGCGAAACCTGATCTCAAATGCCATCAAATTTACTCACCCCGGGGGGCAGATCATCATCTCGGCGCGCCAGGAAGCTAAAAAACTTCAGATCGAGGTTACCGACAATGGGGTTGGAATAAGCGAAACATCGCAGGACAAATTGTTCCGCATCGAAGAAAGTTATTCGACGCTTGGAACACTAAACGAAAAGGGGACCGGGCTGGGCCTGGTTCTATGCAAAGAATTTGTGGAGAAACACTTGGGAGAACTTTGGGTTGAAAGCGAGGAAGGAAAAGGAAGTCGCTTCATTTTTACGATTCCAAAGACTGGCAATCATAAACTATGAAAGAGATTTTATTTCAAAAAACACAAAAATTTCAGGAGATAAACCTTCGATTCAATTCATTTTTGTACTTTTGAACCAAATTAGTCGAAAATAGTCATATGAGCGAAAAAGTAAGAAACAGCATTATTGAAGTGGCCCGTGAAACCTTTGCCAGGTACGGGTTTCGAAAAACAACAATGGATGAAATTGCTGTTGCTGCCCGTAAAGGAAAAAGTTCTCTTTATTACTATTTTGCCAGTAAGGAGGAAGTATTTCAAGCGGTTGTTGAACAAGAAGCCGGAATCCTGTTCTCAAAAATCGAGCACGCGGTGAAAGAGCAAAACAACGCCCGCGAAAAACTAATTGCCTATGTTCTGGTTCGAATGAAAGGATTCAACGATTTTGTGAATTATTATGACGCGCTGAAAAACGATTTCCTCAGCAAAATTGAATTCATTGAGGCGATCCGCGAGAAGCACAACCAAAAAGAACAGGCCTCTATTGCCCGAATTCTGGAGGAAGGTATCCGGAGTGGCGAATTTAGAAACCTCAACATCGACCTCACTGCCCGAACGGTTGTCATTGCCTTGCGCGGACTTGAAGAACCCTACTTTCTTACTGATCAGGATGTTGATCTGGAAAAACATCTTAAAGACCTACTGCACATCTTATTTCACGGAATCACCACCTAAAAAAATTTATCTTCGATTCGACTAATAGACGTATTTCGTCGATTCAATTAACAATCAAAAATAGAAAACAATGAAACACTTAAAAACAATGGGCATCCTGACGCTCATGATGATCGCTTCAGTGCAGGCATTTAGCCAGGTGGAAATGGGCATCCAAATGGGAATGGGTGCATCTACCCAGGCTGATCTGGGCAATATTTGTAAAAACCAGGAGCTGCGTTGCGGCATCAATTTTGGATTGCTGGCGCGTTACCAAACCAACGAATGGCTGGCCATAAAAAGCGGGCCGCACTACACCCAAAAAGGAAGCCAACTGGATGACCCCGACGAAACCTACCGGATGAATTATCTCCAACTTCCGGTTAAAGCCGAATTTTCTTCCGTCTTAAAGCAAGGAAATGCTTCTCGAATTTTCCTGGCTATGGGTCCTTATTTGGCTACCTGTCTCAAAGCCGAATACGAAACAGGCGGACTAAGCGCGGATATCAAGGACGAAGTGAACTCAACCGATGTTGGCTGGGCGTTGGAATTGGGATTCCAACTACCGGTGGCCGGGAGTAAACTGTTGGCCAGCTTAAACTACGACATGGGTTTCTCCGAAGTTTTTGAAATGCAGGAAGACATCCAAAATAAAACACTTTCGCTTAATCTTGGCTTTCTTTTCTGACCAAGTCAAATACCCGAAATCTTCCCCAACAAGCAGCAAAAGCACAGCGTCTTTTGCTGCTCATTTTAGCTCCAACAACACAACCGGTCACACTCTCAAAAAGTAAGGCTTAGCAGCCAGAACATCAAAAACCATCTGGCGTTTTTACGCTAAATTTCCTACCTTGCAGGTCGGAATTTCTCGACATGGAAAAGCTTTACTGGACAAAGGGAATCTTCAGAAACCAACTGCAAATAAACAGGAACGACGAGCAGATTGGAGAAATCATGTGGAAAAACATGTTTAGTTCAGAGGCCTTTGCAAGCCTGAAAGGCAAACGTTTTATTCTCAATCGCGACTTTTTCCTGTCTAAACTCGAAATCTTCGACACCAATAATCAGGAGCCCCTGGCTGCCATCATGATCAATTTGTTTCATCCCAAGAGCGATGTGGTTATTAATGGAAAGCGGTTTGAGCTGGAAATTAAAAACTTTTGGCAATCGCGCTGGGCCTGGACATTTAACGGGCAGGAAATCGTGACCTTCCAAAGTTTCGAGCTCCTGTCGAAAGACAAAGGCCAGATTGAAGTCTATTCGGCCGATACCGAAGAACTCGAAATTTTAATCTTGCTGGGCTTGTTTGTTCGCAACCAGCTCATCTTGTTCATGCTTCTGCTCTTGCTCCTTATTTTCGCCATTTTGATTTAATTTCAGGCAACTTTTCTATTTTTACATGGCGGAGCCACAAAATCACGCGGCCTCCCAAAATCAAGACATCCGATTTATATGATTCAATTACTTCGATCACGCCGGAGCATCCGGAAATTTACAGCCCAACCCGTTGAAATCGAAAAACAACGCTTACTGGAAGAGGCTGCACTGCGTTCGCCTTCATCAAAAAATGGCAATCCCTGGGAGTTTATTTTTGTGGATGACCCGGAAATCATCCAACAACTGAGCCACTGCAAACCGCACGGAGCTGCTTTTCTTGGCCAGGCACCACTGGCCATTGTGGTACTGGCCGACGAAACCAAAGGTGATGTTTGGGTTGAAGATTGCTCCATTGCCAGTATCTTGCTGCAACTCACTGCACAGTCAATCGGCCTGGGAAGCTGTTGGATTCAAATCCGAAAGCGTCAGCACGAGTCGGGGCAAACCGCCGGGCAATTTATCCGGCAACTGTTAGAGCTTCCCGAAAACCTCCGGGTACTCAGTATTATTGCTGCAGGCTACCCCGCTCAAACACGCGCCGGGAAACCGGCTGAAGAACTTCAATACCAAAAAATTCACCGGAATAAATTCCTCCCCGGCAAGGCCTAATCTATTTTGATAAAGTTCAGATAAAGAATTAACTTTGCCTTTCGCAGGAAATAACTGTAAAAAAGACAGCTACCAGATTTTTGCAACTTCATAAGAAACAGACAAAATGAGCAAACACAAGATAAAAATTGGCATATCACATGGTGATATCAATGGGATCGGATACGAGGTAATAATGAAAACACTGATGGATCCGCGCCTCCTGGAGATGTGCACCCCCATCGTTTATGGCTCTCCAAAAGTAGCAGCCTATCACCGCAAGGCGCTCAACATTAACAACTTCAACTTCAACAATATTCAGAATGCCAGCGAGGCAGATCCACGACGAGCCAACATCATCAATTGCATTGATGATAATATCCGCGTGGAGTTGGGAAAATCGTCTGAGCTGGCTGGAGAAGCTTCGTACATGGCGCTCGAACGATCGGTTAATGATTTGAAAGCCGGTGAAATTGACGCTTTGATCACGGCACCGATCAATAAAGACAACATCCAGTCGGATAAATTCAATTTTCCGGGGCACACGGAATTTTTAGCGCAGCAGTTTGGAACAAACAACTACCTGATGCTGATGGTCAGCGAACTGATGAAAATTGGGGTGGTCACCACACACGTCCCGCTATCACGGGTTCCACAACTCATTACGAAAGAAGCGATTTTAAACAAACTCCGTATTATGGATCGATCGCTCGAGCAGGATTTCAGCGTTAAAAGCCCCCGAATTGCCGTGCTTGGACTGAATCCGCACGCGGGTGACGGCGGCCTGTTGGGTACCGAAGAAAGAGACCTGATTATTCCGGCGATTGAACAAGCCAAAAAAGAAGGAATCCTGGCACTCGGCCCTTACCCAAGCGATGGTTTTTTTGGTTCAGGTGACTATACCAAGTTTGACGCCATTTTAGCGATGTATCACGACCAGGGATTGACCCCGTTTAAGCTGGCCTCGTTCGACAAGGGCGTGAACTACACGGCCGGTCTGCCTTTTATCCGCACTTCACCAGCGCATGGCACCGCATTTGACATTGCCGGAGAAGACAAGGCATCGCCAGATTCGTTCCGCGAAGCTTTGTACCTGGCCATCGATGTTCATAAAAGCCGTGAGATTTATCGAGAAATCAGTAAGAACCCATTGAAAAAATTTGACATCAACCCCAATCAGGTGGATGAAAATATTGATTTACAATCATCAGACGAGCCTGAAATTTAACGAACAGTAGCATGTACGAATACATTCAGGGTAAACTAAACGGACTAACCCCGGCCAATGCGATCATTGAAGCCGGATCAATTGGTTATTTTATCCATATTTCCCTCAACACTTACTCACTCATCAACGGAAAAGAGCAAACGCGTCTCTTTTTACACCAGGTCGTTCGCGATGATGCACACCTGCTTTACGGTTTTGCCGAAGCAACCGAAAGAGAACTGTTCCGAATGCTGATTTCAGTTAATGGCATCGGTTCAAACACCGCGCTAATGATGCTGTCCTCGCTGACAGCCGAAGAAATTCGCCACGCAATCCTCGAGGAAAATGTGAACCTGCTGAAAAACATTAAGGGCATTGGTGCAAAAACAGCCCAACGTGTCATTATTGACCTGAAAGATAAGATTGGTAAAACCGCTGCCAGCGACCAAATTTTAATCTCTCCGGCAGACAATACTATCCGCGATGAAGCGTTATCAGCATTGGTAATGCTGGGATTTGCAAGGAAGAACGTTGAAAAAGAACTGGATAAACTTCTGAAAGCCAATCCTGACCTAACTGTCGAAGAAACCATCAAGAAGGCCCTGAAAGGGCTTTAACGCTGAAAAAGATTGGCATTGAAAAAGAGCTTGACAAATATCCTTGTAACAGTTGTTTTTCCGGGCATCCTATGCATGGGTTGGATTTTCTCTCCTTTCCAAAAAACGGTTCTTGCCCAAGCCAGTAATATTACCTTAAACGACTCGGTAGAAATTGATACCACCGGCGTTCTCCCTTACCCCTTCGAGGATGAAGCCACTTTTGACAACACCGGAGGACTCCGGGACAGCTCTCAGCTTTTTCTGGATCGTCCGTCCAACATTCAAACGGAAATAGAATATGACCCCGAAACCGGACAATACATCATCTACGAAAAGATTGGCAACCTGAATTACCGGCTGCCAAAAACCATGACGCTGCAAGAGTATGTCGATTACGACTTCAAAAGATCGGTACAAAATTACTGGCGTGTAAGGGGCAACCAGCTTGATCTCGAAAGCCAGGGCTCAGTCATCCCGCAATTGACCGTTGGCGGCGAAGCCTTCAACCGGATTTTTGGCGGCAACACCATCGACATCCGTCCGCAGGGTTATGTCGAAGTCAGCTTTGGCTACCAAATGAATGCCACCGAAAACCCAGCCATTCCCGAACGTTTACGCAAAACCCCGACCTTCGATTTCGACCAGAAAATCCAGATGAACGTGGTGGGCAACATCGGTGAAAAAATGAAGATGCGCGTGAACTACAATACCGAAGCCACCTTCGACTACGAGAATAAAATGAACATCGACTACACCGGCGATGAAGATGAAATTCTGAAAAAAGTAGAAGCCGGAAATGTCTCCCTTCCACTCAACGGATCCCTGATCAGCGGAGGAACCAACTTGTTTGGAGTGAAAACCGAAATGCAGTTTGGTCGGTTAAACCTGACCACGGTTTTTTCGCAAAACAAAGGGGAAACGCAGGTGATTGAAACCGAAGGAGGCGCGCAAAAATCAACCTTCGAAATTGAAGCGCTGGATTACGATGCCAACCGACACTTCTTTCTGGCTCAATATTTCCGCGACAATTACAACCAGGCTTTGGCCAATCTGCCTGTTATCCGGTCGGCCATCAACATCAATAAAATTGAGGTTTGGGTCACCAACAAGTCCAACAACACCGATGAATCCCGAAACATCCTGGCATTTATGGACCTGGGCGAACATCAGAACAATATTTTCAACCAGGTGCCTGCCTTTCAGGAAACCGCCAACCGACCCTACCCCGAGAATATATACCCCTTCAACGACGCCAATAATTTATACCCCGAAATTATCACCAACTACACCGATATTCGTCAGGCCGACCTGATCAACAAAACCATGCAAAGCCTGGCAGTTTATGAGTTCAAAGGCGGACAGGATTTCGAGAAAGTGGAGCAGGCACGCAAGCTGAGCCCATCAGAATACACCGTACACGAAACGCTGGGTTACATTTCGCTGAACTCATCGCTAAATACCGATGAAGTGTTGATGGTTGCCTACAACTACACAGCCAATGGCCAGACGTTCCAGGTTGGTGAATTTTCGACCGACGGGATTGAAGCACCACAAACACTGGTGATGAAACTGTTGAAAGGCACCAACCTGTCGCCACGCTTCCCCACCTGGGACTTGATGATGAAAAACGTTTACAGCCTGAATGCCTACCAGCTTTCCAAAGAAAATTTCATTCTGGATGTGTTGTATCAAAACGACTCCGGAACCGACATCAATTACTTGCCGGAAACCAACCTGGAAGGGCACATCCTGCTGAATGTACTGAACGTGGACAATCTGAACTCGCAGCTCGACCCCGGAAGCGACGGGGTATTTGACTACATTGAAGGAGTAACGGTGCTGTCTTCCAGCGGTCGGATCATCTTCCCGGTGCTCGAACCGTTTGGCACTCACCTGGCCGATTCGATCTCAGATCCGGCATTGGCAGAGAAATATGCCTATCAATCGCTGTATGACTCTACAAAAACCTATGCCGAGCAGGATACGAAACACAACAAATTCATTCTGAAAGGAAGTTACGAAGGCTCCTCCAGCTCCGAAATTTCGCTGGGAACCATGAATGTGGCTCAAGGCTCGGTGAAAGTGACCGCAGGAGGAAGGGAACTTCAGGAATACATTGACTACACGGTTGACTATACGCTGGGTCGGGTGAAAATCATTAATGCCGGCTTGCTCGAATCAGGAACACCCATTCGCATCAGCACAGAAAGCGAAGACCTTTTTAGCGTGCAGCGGAAAACACTGATCGGAACCCACGCCAACTATGCGTTCTCCGACAACTTCAATCTGGGAGCGACGGTTTTGCATATGAACGAGCGCCCGCTGACCCAAAAAGTAAGCTACGGAGAAGATCCGATTGCCAACACCATTTGGGGGCTGGATGCCAATTATTCCACCGAATCCAACTTGCTGACCACGCTGGTTGACAAGTTGCCCTTCATCGAAACCAAGGAGCGCTCATCCATCTCGATGGAAGCGGAATTTGCGCAGCTGGTTCCGGGCCACTCCAAGGTGATTGACAAAGAAGGAACGGTTTACATTGACGATTTTGAAGCCACCAAAACCTCAATCAACCTGAAGGCACGGCAAGCCTGGGTACTGGCCAGCACCCCGCAAAAGCAGGATCAGTTTCCCGAAGGCAACCTGAATGATGACCTGGCCTACGGATACAACCGCGCCAAGCTGGCCTGGTACATCATCGACCCGCTTTTTCTGAGGAATACCTCACAAACGCCATCCCACATCCGGGGTGACCGCGACCAGCAGAAAAACCATTTTGTGCGCGAGGTTTTTCAGAAAGAAATTTTTCCGGATAAGGAAACCGCAACCGGAACACCAACAAACATTCCGGTGCTTGACCTGGCCTACTACCCCGACGAAAAAGGCCCCTACAACTACGACACCTATCCTTCACCCTACTCGGCCGGTGTTGATGCCGATGGAAAGCTGAACAACCCGGAGTCGCGCTGGGGAGGGATTATGCGTAAGATTGAAACCACCGACTTTGAAGCGGCCAACATCGAATACATTGAATTCTGGATGATGGACCCGTTTGTTTATGACAAGCAGAATGGCGTACCGGTTCAGGGAGGCGATCTGTACTTCAACCTCGGCGATATTTCAGAAGACATTCTGAAAGACTCGCGCAAAGCATTCGAAAACGGCTTACCCGAGTCGGAAGAGCTGGTTGACGTCGACACAACCGTATGGGGACGCATTTCCACCAAGCAATCCATTGTTGATGCCTTCGCCAATGATCCGGTTTCAAGACAGTTTCAGGATGTCGGTTTTGACGGATTAAATGACGTCGACGAAGCCGCCTTCCACCAAAGTTATTTGCAGGCGCTGCAGAACATCCTCAACCAAACAGCGCTGGACGAAGCGTTAAACGACCCTTCGAGCGACAACTACCATTATTACCGGGGCTCCGACTATGATGCGGAACAAGCCAGCATCCTGACCCGATACAAAAATTACAACGGACCGGACGGGAACTCCCCAACCTCGGAATTGTCGCCCGAGTCGTATCCCACAACAGCATCCACGCTGCCCGACATTGAAGACATCAACAACGACAATACGCTGAACGAATACGAGCGTTATTACCAATACCGGGTGAGCATTCGCCCCGAAGACATGGTGCTGGGGGAAAACTTTATTACCGATGTTCGGGTCGGACAAAGCGAGGGTCCAGATGGTGGTATTCAAGAGGTGAACTGGTACCAGTTTAAAGTGCCGGTGAGCGATTTCGAAGACAAAATTGATATTGAAGGATTCCGCTCCATCCGTTTTATGCGGATGTTTCTGAAAGGCTTTAACGATACCACCGTCCTGCGTTTTGCCACCCTCGACCTGGTACGTTCCGACTGGCGAAAGTTTACCCGCGAGATTGACGACACCACCGTACCGCCAAGCCCCGGGACAAGCTTCGAAATTTCTGCTGTAAACATTGAAGAGAACAGCCGGAAAGAACCGGTTAACTATATTCTTCCTCCCGGAATTGACCGCGTTATTGACCCGGCCAACCCGCAACTGCTGCAGCTTAACGAGCAATCGCTGGTGATGAAGGTGATCGACCTACAACAGGAAGATGTTCGTGCAGCCTACAAAACACTGGGCATGGATTTCAGGCGTTACCGGCGGCTTAGGCTGGAAGTTCATGCGGAGGAAATTGACGGCTACCCGCTGAACGATGATGAGCTGCATTTCTTTGTCAGACTGGGAACCGACGAAAACAACTATTACGAGTATGAAGTTCCGCTTCAGCTCACCGAACCAGGCTTCTACAACGGCGATATTGAAAGCCAGCGCTACCTGGTGTGGCCCGACGAAAACCGCATCAACATTCCGCTGGACTTGTTTACCGACGCTAAAATGGCCCGCAACGCGTTGGTTCGTCAGGCCGGAGCATCCACCAACATAACCGACCTTTACGAAACCCCGCACCAAGGCTGGAACAACAACAAGAACCTGGTGAAGGTGAAAGGAACGCCCAACCTGGCCGAAGTGGACATTGTGCTGATGGGTGTACGCCATAAGAGAACCGGAAACTTTAACCCGGGTCCCAAATCGGTGGAAGTGTGGGCCAACGAGCTTCGTCTCACCGACTTTGATGAGAGTGGTGGCTGGGCTGCCAACGCCAGGGTTTCCGCACGTCTGGCCGACCTGGGTTCGGTTGTTCTTGCCGGGCGCACCCGTTCGTCCGGCTTTGGAAGCATCAATCAAACCATGAACGAACGCGCTATGGACGACCTGGTAGAGTATGACATTTCCTCCAACTTCGAACTGGGCAAGTTTTTTCCTGAAGAAGCCAAGGTGCGCATTCCGCTGTATGTGGGCGTTTCAAAGAGCATCAGCAATCCGAAATACAACCCGCTCGACCCGGATATCGAGATGGATGATGCGCTGGATCAGCTGGAAAGCCAGTCTGAGCGCGACTCGCTAAAGCACATTGCGCAGGATTACGTCAGCCGGAAGAGTGTCAACCTGACCAATGTGAAGGTGGATAAGATGAACAAGTCGGGCAAACCACGCCTGTACGATCCGACGAACTTCTCGGTGACCTACGCCTACAATGAGTTGCGAAAACGCAATGTAAATACGGAATACAGCCTGGAGAAAAACTACCGCGGAATGTTTAGCTATAACTACAACAACCGCCCGCAACTGGTGGAGCCGTTTAAAAAGTTTGGCTTTCTGAATGGTAAAGCTTTCCAATTGATTAAAGATTTTAATTTCTACCCCATGCCCACGCAGCTTTCTTACCGAACCGATCTGTACCGGCATTACCGCGAGGTTCAGGCACGCAACCTGACTAACCCCAACATGGTGATTCCACGAACCTTCGACAAGGAATTCCTATGGAACAGATACTTCGACCTGAATTTTAACCTGACCCGTTCGCTCAAACTGGATTTTTCGACCCAGGGGACATCGCGGATTGATGAGCCTGCCGGACGCATCAACCGGAGGGATGATGACTACGAAATGAAGCGCGACTCCATCATCGAAAACCTGCTTGACCTGGGCCGCCCCATCTTGTACCATCACATGTTTAATGCCTCGTATGTAGCACCGCTCAACAAAATTCCATTTTTGAACTGGATAAGCGCCACGGGCCGTTACCAGGCGCAGTACGATTGGTATGCAGGGCCAATCACCGACGAGTCGACCAACCTGGGAAATACCGCAGAGAACGCACGGGTAGCGCAGGTAAACGGGCAAGCCAACATGCTAAACCTTTACAACAAAGTTCCCTTCCTGAAAGAAGTGAACCAAAAATATGGCGCCAGCACCCGCACCGCCAGAAGTTCGCGAAGCCGAACCCAGGCCGCCAACCGACCCGGTACGCAGAACGCCAACCCCCGGGTGAAGACCGTGACTTACGACAGTCCGCCAACCAATTTGAAGGCAAATACCACGAAGTCAATTACTCACAAGCTGAAGACCGAGCAGGTGAAAGTCAGCATTTTGAACCAAGCCGGAACTGCCGTTGACGGGGAAGTAGTGGTGGTGAACGAAAACCGGGTGACGGTAACCGTTCCGGAAAATATACCCCAGGCACAGATTAAAATTACCGGACAACGTGAAGTGGGCGATGGCGTTCTGCTGAAAATAGCGCAATACACAGCCCGCACGCTGATGAGCGTTAAGAATGTGTCGGTGTCCTACTCCAGTTCCGACGGAACCATCCTACCGGGATTCCTGCCCGAGCCAGCCCTGTTCGGCTCCGGCTATTACCGGCCCGAGCAAGCTGCTTTTGGAGACGTTGCCGGCAGCACCGCGCCAGGATTTCCTTTCCTTTTTGGCTGGCAGGACGAGGATTTCGCACGCAAAGCCATCAGCAAGGGCTGGTATACCAACGACACCACGCTCAACGCACCCTACCGGATGAACCACAACGAAACGTTCAGCATCCGTGCCAACGTGGAGCCCATTCCGTTCCTGCGCATCGACCTGACAGCCAACCGTTCCTACTCCGAAAACATGCAGGAGTATTACAACTGGAATCAGGAAGCGGGGCGCTTTAATGCCGCCAACAGAACCTTATCCGGAAACTTCACCATGTCGATCAACACCTGGAGCACCGCTTTCACCAAAATGGGAGAGGCTGAAATTCAGGAGTCAGCGGCTTTCCAAACCATGATGGACAACCGGCGCACCATCGCCTGGCGACTGGCCAACCGGCGTGTGCCCAATCCCGCTGTGGGTTACAGCCCCGACGCGCCACACCAAACCGCCGAAGGCTATCCTGACGGATACGGACCCACCTCGCAGCAGGTACTCGTTCCCGCTTTCATTGCAGCTTACACCGGACAAAACCCAAATAAAGTTTCGCTCGAACCATTCCCTTCCATCAAATACATGCGCCCCAACTGGCGGGTGACCTACGATGGAATTGTTTCGAAAATTGACCTGCTCAACAAGGTCATGAAAACGCTGAACCTAAACCATGCCTACCGTTCGAGCTATAACGTGGGGTCGTACATTACCAACCTGAACTACAACGACCGGGAATTCAACGACGGGTTTAGCTATGTGATGAATGAATTGAACGGCAACTTCGTCAGCCGGTATGATATTAACGCGGTGAGCATCAACGAGCAGTTCAGCCCGCTGATCAACATGGATGTGACCTGGCTGAATGACATGACCACCCGCGCCGAGATTAGCCGAAGCCGCAACCTGACCCTGAACTTTGCCAACAACCAGCTCACCGAAGTGCTGACCAACGAATACACCTTTGGGCTGGGCTACCGCTTCGAACGCATGGACCTGATCGTGAAAACAAAACGTTCGCAGCAAGCTTACTCCAACGACCTGAATATCCGAGCCGATGTGTCGTTCCGCAAAAACAAAACGCTCATCCGCAAGCTGGTGGAACAAACCGACCAGCTCACTGCCGGACAAAATGCCGTTACCATTAAAACCACCGCCGACTACATGCTCAGCGACCGCTTTCAACTGCGGGTGTATTTCGACAAGGTGATCAACAAACCCTTTACCTCGCTGTCCTTCCCCACCTCAAATACCAACTTCGGGCTGAGCTTCCGCTTTACGCTGGCACAGTAAGCTAGCTGACGATTTTATCCCAATCCCTGGCAGCTTCTCTCAAACATGAAAACACTGGTTTGATAAATACCGATGGAATCCCGGAAAGCTTAGACAAAAAGACGAGGAAAAACGACAACGCATCAGCCAGGGAACCTTCCCCACTATCTAAATCATAGGCCATCGGCCAAAAATTGTACTTTTATCCATATCTTACCAGACACTGCTGATAAAAAATAACTAACGGATGAAATTGTTGTTGCTTACCTTGTGCTTATCTGGCTTTTTGCTTTCACCTGCTAACAAAACAGTAAACCAGACCGGGAACGTTAAATGGAAACTTATCTGGGAAGATCATTTTGATGGGGACCAACTTGATCTTAAGAAATGGACGCCCATTAATACGCTGCCGTCGCAATACGAGCGTTCTCCCGACTGGTTGAAACACATGACTGATGATGAAACCGTTTATGCGGTTAAAAATGGAAATTTATACTTGAAAGGTATCAAGAACCGGGGGATTGAAAACGATTTAAGACCGGTTCTAACCGGCGGGGTCAACTCCAGGGAAAAATTTTCCTTTCTCTATGGCAAAATTGAGGTTCGCGCAAAGAAGCAATGTGGTCAGGGCGCCTGGCCAGCGATCTGGATGATGCCGGAACAACCAGTCTACGGAGGCTGGCCACATAGCGGTGAGATTGATATTATGGAGCACCTTAATTATGACAGCCTAATTCACCATACTGTCCATACTCGCTACACAAATATTCTAAAGAATACGACCAATCCACCAAGAGGAACTGGAAATATAAGCGTGGATGTCACTGATTGGAATATCTACGGACTTGAATGGTATCCTGATGTCTTAATATGGACGGTCAATGGCAAGGAAACATTCAGGTACCCCAGAGTAGCAGGATTAGACCCGGAAATGAAGCAGTGGCCATTCGATCATCCCTATTATATCATACTCAGCCAGCAATTGGGAGGACAATGGGTAGGAAAAATTGACCAGGGGGATTTGCCGGTTTCCATGATCATCGATTTTGTGAAAGTGTATCAAGAATCACCAATGTAATCTTTCAATATTGAAGTAAACGACATTAACCCTTTTCTGAATTTCAGGCTTCTTGACCCCCCTTTGAGAGCCAGCTTTGTATTTCGATCTGATGCCATAAAAAGACCTTGAAGAACAGCGGATCTTCAAGGTCTATTAAATCTATGCTAAGTATAGGATTTCGTTGAGTCGGGAAAGAAATTTCGTTCAATCCACCCGAATGTATTTTTCAATATTGCAGTTATTTTTGTCGTAATTTTCGACCTTGCCAAATGTAAAAATCTGATACAGCGTATCTCCTTTTATTTCAAGAATTTGCTGAACTGTTCTTCCCCGGAAAGATGCCACATTATGATATTGAACATTTTCGGTATAAACATTTCCTTTTAAATCATAGGTTCCGCCTCCAAAATTGTATTGTGTTTGATTAGCACCAACAACGCTGCCAATAAACATAAAATATTCATCCGACCAGGTTTTAAGTTGTGTTCCGTTTGCGTTGTCTAAAATGGACACCCTCGTTTTTCCGTTTCTAACTAATTCCTGGCTAATGAGTTTCCAGGTTCCGTTCAATTTTGATTTTGATTTACTGCTTGTAAAACTAAAGAGCGTAAAAATAACAGCTAAAAAAAGGAGTGATTTGAATTTCATGATTTTATTGATTTAGTTGATTAATTGAATAATATAAAAGTATAATTTATTTTACAGAGTATTACGCAAAAGTTTAAAATAATTAGACTCACTCCCGTGTTTCTTGGCAAAAACAAATCTTGAATATTTGGACGCTTGTCTGAATCTCCCTCACAAGCTAATTTTTAGTACTTTTGCCCCATCAATTGATAACCGAAATGGAAAGAAGAGACATAGAAATTATGGCACCGGTAGGTTCGTGGGAATCACTGGCAGCAGCCATTCAGGGCGGGGCAGGATCGGTTTACTTCGGCGTGGAAAAGCTCAACATGCGTTCGCGTTCATCCAACAACTT
>ENA-ORCT01000214-ORCT01000214.1-marine-metagenome-genome-assembly--contig:-NODE-214-length-31249-cov-3.410015_pt1 | contig 31249 bp, 26 predicted proteins | sample MGYA00248632_ERZ508511 | MGnify/ENA primary metagenome ERZ508511 (study PRJEB26182, sample SAMN06268839) | marine metagenome | isolation source: Tt an P1-techrep anaerobic enrichment on pine from sediment...
TCGTTAACGCCATCACCATTTGGTGTAAAGACATTGGGAACCTCAACCAGCGAAGCGAGCGCCAAAATATAATTATCAAGATAAAATGTGTCGGTGCAAGCAAAATCATCCGAAAACTTGGTGGTAACCAGTTTTACCTGATAAGCGCCAGAATTTTCATAAACAAATACCGGATTCTGGTCAATTGCTGTTTGCAAAATACTATCCTGAACAACAGTGCCACTTTGTCCTTCCAGAATCATTTCATCCCGCTCGCGGAAGAAAAACCATTCGTACTGATCAGCATTCAAAGAAGTGCTGGTAAACGACACTTCCAATGGTGCTTCGCCTTCAACAGGATCAGCAATAAAAGAAGCCTCCGTAACAATGCTCTGGTAGAAAACACTGACCTCAACCTCACAGCCGAAACGATCAGAAACAGTCAGTCGATACTCTGTATTTTGAGCCGGCGGCAAAAAAATCTGCGGACTTAGCACAGCGGCAACCTGACTCCCATCAGCGCTCCATCGGGTTTGTACATCCTTAAAAATCTGCCGTTCAGCTCCGGTCGTTAAGTCGTAATAGGTCAACGGGGCATCCTGAATTGTCGCCTGAATTTGAAAATAATCGCAAGTTGATTCCGTAATTTCAGCCGTAACCGTGTACCAGCTATTCATCACCCAGGCAGTATACGTTTCGGTAACGGCATCCAAGGTAATCTGCACCTGATATCCACCACTTTCCAGATCGCTAATGGTTGAAGTTGATGCTCCGGGATTGTCAAAAATTTCAAAAGCTCCAGTATTCGGATTGTACTTTGTCCATTCAAAGCTGCCTCCCGCTCCGCTCATGGAACTTGCTGTCAACTGACCTGCATTTTGATCAGGCGCGGCGCAAAAGATGTGAATCTGATCTTGCGAACCGGAACTGTACTCGGTTGGAATTGATGCATCAGAGTTAGCAGAAATCTGAGCATCAACACTTAAGGAAATAAATAACGCAATCAAAAAAAATAGAAGTTGCAGTGTCTGTTTCAATTTCATTGTCAAAAATCAGCTTGAATTTTATGGTCTTACAATATTAACGTTTAAAATTGATTTATCTTTTACTGACTTCAATTTTTAGTGTGATTTCCTTTTGTTGAAAACTAGCCATACGCAAGACTGCAAAATAGAAAAATAGGTTATACTTTTGAAGCTGACTTTGAAATACTGTGATTGTGAATTACCTCGACGAATTAAATAAAGCCCAAAGACAAGCAGTTGAAAACACCGATGGCCCTTCGTTGGTCATTGCCGGTGCCGGCTCGGGGAAAACCCGGGTACTCACTTACCGCATTGCTCATTTACTAAAACAGGGAGCGCGACCGGGAAGCATTTTGTCGCTGACTTTTACCAATAAGGCAGCCCGGGAAATGAAAGAACGGATTGCCAAAATTGTTGGCAATCAAACAGCCAAATACTTGTGGATGGGAACCTTTCACTCCATTTTTGCGCGAATTTTGCGAACCGAATCTGAAGTTATTGGCTACCCGGCCAACTTCACAATTTATGACACGGCCGATTCCAAAAGCCTCCTTAAAACCATCATCAAGGAATTTAAGCTGGATGACAAAACCTATAAACCCAATGTCGTTGCCGGCCGAATATCAGCCGCAAAAAACAGTCTGATTACCCCGGCTGCCTACGCCACCAATGCCCAGGTTAGAGAATACGATATGAGCATCCGCATGCCACGCATTGCCGAAATCTATAAAGAATATGCCCGACGTTGCTTCCTGGCTGGTGCTATGGATTTTGACGACCTGTTGCTGAAAACCAACATCTTGTTTCGCGACCACAAAAATATCCTGCAAAAATATCAGCAGCAATTCGACTATCTTTTGGTTGATGAGTACCAGGACACCAATTTCGCGCAATATTTGATTGTAAAAAACCTGGCTGCCACCCATCAAAACCTCTGCGTGGTAGGCGACGATGCGCAAAGTATTTATTCCTTCCGTGGTGCCCGCATCGAAAATATCCTGAATTTTCAGAAAGACTACCCCAAGCACCAGGTTTACAAGCTTGAGCAAAACTATCGCTCCACCCAAACCATTGTGAATGCAGCCAATAGCGTCATTCAAAAAAATAAACGCCAGCTTCAAAAACGGGTCTTTTCAGAGAATGCAGAAGGAAACCGGATTAAGGTATTTTCGGCTTTAACTGATAACGAAGAGGGCTATTTGGTGGCCAACGAAATCACGGAAGCCCGCATGCGGCATCATTATCGCTACGAAGATTATGCGATTCTGTACCGCACCAACGCACAATCGAGGATTTTTGAAGAATCACTTCGGAAACGAAATATTCCCTATAAAATTTATGGTGGTCTGTCTTTCTACCAGCGTAAGGAAATCAAGGATCTGCTATCCTATTTCCGGGTGGTAATCAACCCCAAAGACAATGAGGCTGTCAAACGAATCATCAATTATCCGGCGCGTGGCATTGGTGCCACTACGCTCACCAAACTGGAACAGGCAGCAACTGCAACGGGCGTTAGCATTTTCGAAGTCATTGAACAAAGCAGCACGGTCAACCACGCGGGATTAAACAAGGGGACACTGAGCAAAGTGATGCAGTTTGTGGGACTCATCAAACAATTCCAGGAAAAAATTGATCTGAATGATGCCTACGAAATGGCAAGCGAAATCGCTACACAAACCAGCATCATCAAAGATTTATACAAAGACCAGACACCTGAAGGATTGAGCCGTTTTGAAAATATTCAGGAATTATTGAACGGAATCCAGGAATTCTCCATCAATGCGAAAGAAGAAGGCCAGCCTAACCTGCTGGCCAACTACATGGAAGACGTGGCACTGCTCACCGATCAGGACTCGGAAAAAGACGAAGACCGGGACAAGGTTACCCTGATGACCATCCATTCAGCCAAAGGTTTGGAATTTAAAAATGTGTTCATTGTGGGGGTTGAAGAAAACCTGTTTCCTTCGAGCCAGTTTGGCAACATCACACCCGAAGCATTTGAGGAAGAACGGCGCCTGTTTTATGTCGCCATTACACGGGCCGAAGAGAATGCCTATCTAAGTTTTGCCCGGCAACGATATCGATGGGGCAAACTGGACTTCTGCAATCCCAGCCGCTTTATTGCTGATGTTGATCAGCAGTTTCTGGATCTGCCGGATGCCGATGATTTCAATTTTGACGAAGTACCGGTGGAAGGAAAATCCATTCAGAAACAAACATTCGGAAAACCGACTGCAGCCGCGCGGCGTCCCCAAAATGCTGACCAGCCGGGCATGAATCAAAAGCTGATCCAGCTGCGGCAAGCTAAAAAACAGGCCCAGAACTTCGATGGCGATGACCCACGCGATATTCAAACGGGAATGACAGTTGAACACCAGCGCTTTGGAAAAGGAAAAGTTCAACAAATAGAAGGCAGTTTCCCTAATTTGAAGGCCACCGTCTTTTTTCCAAATGCCGGGCAAAAACAATTGCTCCTGAAATTTGCAAAGTTGAAAATCGTACAATAACTCAGCTATAGAGGTGAATAACAAGCAAACAACCAAGATTTTCGAAAATAAATTTGTCAACAAAATATTTTCACTTAGCTTTGTATTCGAAGAAAATCTACTCCTCTTCGGATTATCAGCTGAATTACCGAGACATACAACCTTGTTTGACACAAAAGTTTATTAGATATTTTTTAAATGGATTACAACTCGAATCGTAAAAAATTACCCCTGCCAGAGTATGGGCGTAATATCCAGAACATGGTCGATCACATCATGACCATTGAAAATCGCGAGGAACGCAATTTGGCCGCTCAAACCATTATTGATATTATGGGAAACCTTTATCCCTACCTGCGCGACATTAATGATTTTAAGCACAAACTTTGGGATCACCTGGCCATTATGGCTGATTTCAAACTGGATATTGACTATCCGTATGACCCGCCAAAACCAGAAACATTTCAGGAACCACCCAAAAAAGTTCCCTATTCCAGCAACCATATTAAACTGCGTTACTACGGAAAAACACTCGAACTGATGGTTGAAAAAGCTGCAGAATATGAAAGCGGTGAAGAAAAAGAAATCCTGATTACGCTGCTGGCGAATCACATGAAAAAATCGTACCTGACCTGGAACAAAGATGCCGTGGACGACGAGAAAATCTACCAGGATCTGGAAGTGCTCTCAAAAGGAAAAATCAAAAGAGAAGGATTGGATTTGGCTGAAACGCGCGACATTCTTTTCCGGTCGGCCCCGCGCAAAAAACAAAATACGGGTCCCGGACGTGGTCCCAAAAAACACCGCAAGAACGACTAATACTTTTCATCGGGATGGCAACATTTCAAATTGATGGCGGCAAAAAACTGAGTGGTACGCTTCAGCCTCAGGGCGCTAAAAATGAAGCCCTTCAAATCATCTGTGCAACACTTTTAACCTCCGATCCGGTATCAATCAGCAACATTCCTGAAATAAGGGATGTGATGAAGCTGATTGAAATTCTTGGCGAGCTGGGAGTAAAAACCACGCGTCTGAAAAAGGGAGAATACCAATTTCAGGCAGACCAGGTTGATTTGGAACACCTCAAGTCAGAACAATTTGCTCAACAAGCCGCCAGCTTGCGCGGATCCATTATGATCGTTGGTCCGCTGTTAGCGCGCTTCGGTCAGGCACTAATTCCTCAGCCGGGTGGCGACAAGATTGGACGTCGCCGGCTGGATACGCATTTTGTTGGTCTCCAAAAACTGGGTGCCGAATTCATCTATGAAGCTGACAAGCATTTCTTCCGGGTGAGCGCAAAAAAACTGAAAGGTGCTTACATGTTGCTTGACGAAGCATCGGTGACCGGAACAGCCAACATTTTAATGGCAGCGGTTATGGCTGAAGGAATCACAACCATTTACAATGCTGCCTGCGAACCTTACCTGCAGCAACTATGCAAAATGCTGGTTGGCATGGGCGCCAAAATTGATGGAATTGGGTCTAACTTACTACGAATTGAGGGAGTAAATCAATTAATCGGCTGCAACCACACAATCTTACCCGACATGATTGAGGTTGGCAGTTTTATTGGGCTGGCAGCCATGACCGGATCACAAATCACCATTCCAAATGCTGGCGTTGAACACCTCGGAATTATTCCCGAAGCATTCAAACGACTGGGTATCCGGTTACAGATTAAAGACGACGATATTTTTGTCCCCTCCCAGGACGAGTACGAAATTGAGACCTTTATCGATGGGTCAATCATGAATATCTCCGATGCTCCCTGGCCAGGCTTAACCCCCGATTTATTGAGTATATTTTTGGTGGTTGCCACGCAGGCCAACGGAAGTGTTTTAATTCACCAGAAAATGTTTGAAAGCCGCCTGTTTTTTGTCGACAAGCTGATCGACATGGGGGCACAAATTATCCTTTGCGATCCGCACCGTGCAACCGTTATCGGACTGAACAAAAAACACATGCTTCGCGGAACAACCATGTCATCACCCGACATTCGGGCCGGAGTAGCTTTGCTAATTGCAGCATTGTCGGCGCAAGGAAAAAGTGAAATTTTTAATATTGAACAAATTGACCGGGGCTACGAAGCCATCGACGAGCGTTTACAGGCTATTGGAGCCAATATCAGGCGAGTGAATTAAAACACAGCCAGCCTTCAGGTTGTTAATATTTCCAAAAAAACACCATTCAACATCGTTGAATGTTTGCATTTTTACTATTATTGAACTCAAATTTAGCTTAACTAAGTTATTGACTGTCTGTTTATCAAGCTAAGCTTTCAATCTTTAACAAGGGAACAAGCCAGTACTAAATGACTGCAATCTGAAAAATTAAACAAGTATGAGCAAATTGAAACAGAACATTTTTATTGCATTGATATTAGTCTTTGGAATGACAATGCAATCAAAAGCGGGAGATGATGTAAAAATTGGACTACAAGTTGGTAATAAAGCTCCCGAAATAGCCGAACAATCGGTAGATGGGAATGAACTAAAATTGTCATCACTCGAAGGGAAAGTAGTATTGATCGACTTTTGGGCATCCTGGTGCGGTCCTTGCCGACGCGAAAACCCCACAGTTGTTGCTGCCTATGAAGAATTTAAGGACAAAAAATTCAAGAACGGCAATGGTTTCACTGTTTTTGGCGTTTCGCTGGACAAAAACAAATCGGCTTGGGAACAAGCCATCGAAGCGGACAAGCTGAGCTGGGAGTATCATGTTTCCGACCTGAAAGGCTGGCATGCCAAATATGCGGCAGTTTACGGTGTACGAGGTATTCCGGCAAACTTTTTAATTGACGGAAACGGAATCATTGTAGCCAAAAACCTGCGCGGCCCGGCCTTGAGAAACGCGCTGAATCAATTATTAAAATAAGATTATATAAATCAGTTCACCAGAAGGCAGTACACCCGTGCTGCCTTTCTTTTTTTAATTTTGTCAGCAATTTTTTAATCAAGTGTGTCAAATTGTCCCATAGCATGAAATGGCAACATATTTGTAAAACTCAATCGGATAATATAAATCATGGAAAAAATGGCAGAAGAAAAAACTAAGAATAAATCAGGGCAAGAGAATGAACCTGAAGTAAAAGAGAACACAAATAACAGTCACGCGGATACCACAGAGCAAGATAAAAAAACAAAAAAGGACAAAACCAAAAAAGACGATAAAAAGTCGAAGCAAGACAAAACCGACGAAAAAATAGAAGCATTGGGAAACGAATTACTGGAACTAAAAGATAAGCACATTCGCCTGCAGGCCGAATTCGACAACTACCGCAAGCGAACCATGAAAGAAAAAATGGACTTGATTAAGTCGGGAGGGGAAAGTGTTATTGTCAATATTTTACCGGTAATTGACGACTTTGAGCGCGCGCTCATCGCTTTTAGCGAGATGAAAGACGACGATCCGTTAAAACAAGGAATAAATTTGATTTACAGCAAATTCAAAGAATTTCTGAAACAAAACGGAATCACTGAAATTGAGGCCAAAGAAAAGGATTTTGACACCGACCTACACGAAGCGGTAACAAAAATCCCCGCTCCAAAAGAAGAGTTGAAGGGGAAGGTAGTCGATGTAATTCAAAAAGGTTACCTCATGAATGATAAAGTCATTCGCTTTTCGAAAGTGGTGATTGGCGAATAGACAAAAAAAGCAAGTATGACAAAAAGAGATTTTTACGAAATTTTAGAGGTAGGTAAAAACGCTTCGCCTGAGGAAATAAAAAAGGCTTACCGGAAAAAAGCCATTCAATACCACCCGGATAAAAACCCCGGAAATGCAGAAGCTGAGGAGAAATTTAAAGAAGCAGCCGAAGCCTACGAGGTCTTGAGCAATCCGCAGAAAAAACAACGGTACGATCAGTTCGGTCACGCCGGAGTTGGCGGAGCAGGCGGTGGCGGAGGTTTTAGTCAGCACGACATGTCCATGGACGACATCTTCTCCATGTTCGGCGACATCTTCGGCGGAGGCGGTTTTGGCGGTGGATTCGGTGGCTTCGGAGGAGGCTCCAGAGGCGGCGGCAGAAGGGTTCACCGCGGATCGGATTTACGCGTAAAAGTCACCCTGTCACTTCAGGATATTGCCAACGGCGTTGAGAAAAAACTCAAACTTAAAAAATACAAAGCCTGCGACACCTGTCACGGAACCGGGGCGCAGGGAGGTAATGATTACACCACCTGCTCGACCTGCCGCGGAAGTGGTCATGTGACCCGGGTTACGAACACCTTGCTGGGCCAAATGCAAACCACGGCTGCGTGTCCAAGTTGTAACGGCGAAGGCCAGATCATTAAAAATAAATGTTCTGCCTGTGCCGGTGAAGGTGTTGTTCGCGATGAAGAGGTGGTCAGCATTAAGATTCCCGCAGGCGTGGCTGAAGGCATGCAGCTCAACGTTTCGGGCAAGGGAAATGCAGGCCGGCGTGGAGGCCTGAACGGCGATTTGCTGGTTATTATTGCTGAAGAAAATCATCCGGACCTGATTCGTGATGGTAACAATTTGATTTACAACTTATTTTTGAGTCTGCCCGATTTTGCCTTGGGCACAACATCCGAAATTCCGACGGTTGAAAGTAAGGTGAAAGTAAAAATTGAAGCCGGAACACAACCCGAAAAGATTTTGCGCTTGCGAGGCAAAGGTTTACCAGACGTAAATGGCTACGGGAAAGGCGATTTGCTGGTTCGCATTCATGCCTGGGCACCGAAGAAAATTTCGGCCGAAGAGAAAAAGATGCTGGAAAAACTGCAAGAATCGCCCAACTTTAAGCATACTCCGGGCGAAGGAGACAAAAATTTCTTCGAAAAGATGAAAAACATCTTTGAATAAGTGCCGACCCGTTAACATAGGATTGTCATCCACTTATTTCTTTAAGAATAAAAGACTGAAGCTTGAAACTGCTTCGGTACAATACGCCATCACAATAAAGAAAGCGGCTTTCCCCTTTGAGAGAGCCGCTTTCTTTGCAAATAGCCGCCCCAACTACCAATCCATTTTAATCACTTCGCTCCCCGCCAAGAGGAAAGCGCCGGTCCCATACACTTCCCAACTGTCGTTGGTAAAGTTAGCGCGGGGATCAGCGCCAATGGGCTGGGTCCAGCCAACATGCCCGTCGGGTTGAATTAAACCATTCAATCCGATCCATGCCTTCTCAACCACTGGCTTATATTCGGCTTTGTCGAGCAAACCGTTGTTAACTCCCCAAGCCAATGCATAAGTGTAGAAACCAGAGCCGCTTGCTTCGCCTCCCGGATAGGATTTCGGGTCGAGCAAACTGGCACGCCAGAGTCCGTCGTCTTGCTGAAGCGATTTAATTCTTTCAGCCATCTTTAAAAACTGACCTTCATAAAAGGCACGGTTCTCATAATCTGCGGGCAATTCTTCCAGCACACGAACCAAGCCTCCCATCACCCATCCATTGCCCCGCGACCAAAATATTTTTTCGCCATTGGCTTCAGTTTTGGGTTCTTTCCAGTCCGTTTTATATTTCATATCACGGGCATACAGGTTCTCCTCTTTGTCATACAACAAATCGTAGGTTTCCTCAAATAGCTTGTCATTAAATTCAAGGTATTTCGGCTCGTCCAGGATCACCCCCAGTTTCACCAAGGCGGGAGGCGCCATAAACAGAGCATCGCACCACCACCAGGTGATTGGTCGGATTTCACCAGTCTCGTAAGGTGTTGCCATTATCTTATCCGCCGTTTCGCGAAAGGGAGTAATCATCTTTTCATCTTTTTCAATCCGGTAGACGTCGAGATAAGTTTGGCAAATGGCATGATCATCGGCATGTTGCAAGCGTGGGCCCGGCTTCCATTCGTTGGCCTCACCCATGTCGATCATGGCATTCCACAATTTTTTTGATCCGGTGGTTTCCCAGGCAGCAAAAACTCCGGCATAAAAGGCTCCGTTGGTCCAGTCGTACAACTCATGCTTGGGGTTGTCCAACTGCCAAAAGGCAGCTTTCTTCATTACTTTCTTGATTTTTCGAGGTTTAAACAATTTCTCTTGATTTCCAGCATTCAGTGTAGCTGCGAATAAAAAAAGAAGGAAAAACGAGCATACTTTTTTCATATCCATATTAGCTTAGATTAATTGTAGAATTCAAAAATAATATTTTTATGCAATCGATTGTCATGTAAACTGAAAATTAAAAATGAATAATTATCCACCTCAAAATAATAAATTGTCAGTTCCTCACTTGGTTCACTTTTATTTTATCGCTATACTTGCAACTCGAAATCAAAAGCAATGAATAACAAACTTGGATATTACGGCCATCATCACAGCATCCTATTTACTGGTAGGCCGTAATTCTTTTGTTTTGTTTTGAAGATATTAACCCAAAGAAGGCTTACCGAAAGGTAGGCCTTTTTTATTGAACTTAAAATAATATGACACAATTGAGAATTGCAATCCAGACGAAAGGAAGGCTGAACGAAGATTCCATGCAACTGATGGAAGAAGCAGGAATAAAAATTAACCTGGGCAAACGTAAACTATTGGCAGCGTCCAAAAACTTTCCGCTCGAAGTTTTATTTCTTCGCGATGACGATATTCCCCAAGCAGTCGCCGACCAGGTGGCCGACATTGGTATAGTTGGCGAAAATGAAATGCTGGAGAAGAAGGAAAATGTGAAAATCATCAAACGTTTGGGATTCAGCAAATGTCGTTTGAGCCTGGCCATTCCAAAATCGGAAGACTATCCGGGAATCCAATGGTTTAACGGGAAAAAGATTGCCACATCCTATCCTGTAATCTTGAAAGATTTTTTAGATCAAAACAATGTCACGGCCGATATTCATGTCATTTCGGGCTCGGTTGAAATTGCCCCTGGAATTGGTTTGGCCGATGCAATTTTCGATATCGTCAGCTCAGGTTCAACCTTAGTATCGAACCGGCTGAAGGAAGTGGAGGTCGCTCTTTATTCGGAAGCCGTTTTGGTGGCCCCCGAAAACCTCTCTCCTGAAAAGCAAGCGATTGTCGATGAGATGATCTTCCGCATGGAATCGGTTGAACGAGCTAAAGGCAAAAAGTACATTTTGCTGAACTCACCCAACGACAAAATTCAGGAAATATCAGCCATTCTTCCGGGAATGAAAAGCCCCACCGTAACGCCACTGGCAGAAGAAGGCTGGAGTTCATTGCACTCGGTGATTGCCGAAAACGACTTTTGGGAAATCATTGGCAAACTGAAAGCAGCCGGCGCGCAGGGGATTCTGGTTGTCCCCATCGAAAAAATGATTTTTTAACCTGCCTGTTTAGAGGAAAATTCGAACACAAGACATTTTCAATTCAAATACTGACGCATGAAACGCTACATCAATCCCGATAAAAAAAGCTGGCCACAAATTCTTGAACGGCCGTTGTTCAACGCCGCAGATCTGACCGGCAAAGTACAGGCTATTCTGGATGAAGTTAAGTTGGATGGCATGGCCGCTATTCAAAAATTCACCCAGCAATTTGATGGGGTTTCCATCCGCGAGTTTGCTGTGACAAAAGCTGAAATAGATGAAGCCAGCTCGTTGTTGGATCCCGAATTGAAAGCAGCCATTGAAACCGCTTCAAAAAACATTCACCGTTTCCATGCCAGCCAACAAACGCAAACCACCAAGGTTGAAACCACCTCGGGAGTCGTTTGCTGGCAAAAAGCAGTGGCCATCGAGAAAGTGGGACTTTATATTCCGGGAGGATCAGCACCGCTTTTCTCCACTGTGCTCATGTTGGGAATCCCGGCCAAAATTGCCGGCTGTAGCGAAATTGTTTTATGCACACCGCCAAACAGGGAAGGGAAAATTCATCCGGCCATTCTGTTTTCAGCACAATTGGTGGGAATCACCAAAATTTTCAAACTGGGCGGTGTTCAGGCCATCGGAGCTTTAGCCTATGGTGCCGGACCAGTTCCAAAAGTGTCGAAGATATTTGGTCCGGGCAATCAGTATGTGATGGCAGCCAAACAACTGGTCAGCATTGCCGACGTGGCTATCGACATGCCTGCCGGCCCGTCCGAAGTAGCTGTTATGGCCGATGAAACGGCCAACCCTGCTTTTATTGCTTCCGATTTATTGTCCCAGGCCGAGCATGGCCCGGATTCGCAGGTGGTGTTGGTCACAATTTCTGAAAAGCTGGTGGATGAAGTTGAAGCAACGCTGGCCAAACAACTGGCTGAATTAAGTCGGATGGAAACCGCCACCAAAGCCCTGAATCATAGTGTTGCCATCGTTGTAAGCACTGAAGATGAGATGATCCGGATGATCAACGAATATGCGCCTGAGCACCTGATCATCTCCATGAACAAGTACCTGGAAGTAGCTGAAAAGATTGTCAATGCCGGTTCTGTTTTTCTGGGCAATTACACCCCCGAAAGTGCTGGTGATTACGCTTCAGGAACCAATCACACTTTGCCAACCAATGGCTGGGCCCGATCCTTCAGCGGTGTCAACTTAGACAGTTTCATCCGTAAGATCACTTTTCAGGAAGTCACCCGCGAAGGCATCCAAAACCTGGGCCCGGTCATTGAAAAAATGGCTGCAGCCGAACAGCTGGATGCTCACAAAAATGCGGTCAGTTTAAGATTGAAGGCAATTGAAAACAGTGGAAAACAATAGAAAGCAGATGAAAAGCCAAGAGCTTATCGAATCGACGCTGGCTATCATAAATATTCAAATAAGCTAAATTATCACCGGCCTTTTCCTCACCTTTTCAAGGGGCGGGGGTCCCGATTTATCGGGACGGAGGGGTCAATTTTATATACAAAATGGATATCAATAAACTCATACGCACCAACATCAAAAACCTGAAACCTTATTCGTCAGCCCGCGATGAATACACCGGTGAAGCCATGGTTTTTCTTGATGCCAACGAAAATCCGTTCAACAAGCCCTACAACCGCTACCCGGATCCGCTACAACGAAAAGTGAAAGAAAAGATCGCCGCCATCAAAGGGTGTGAGCCATCCCAAATCTTCCTCGGAAATGGAAGTGATGAACCGATCGACCTGCTTTTTCGGGCATTTTGCGAACCCGGTCAGGACAACATGGTCACGATCGACCCGACTTATGGCATGTACCAGGTTTCGGCCGATATCAACAAAGTGGAAGTTCGAAAAGTAAAACTGAACCCCGATTACAGCTTTTCGGCTGACGCACTGCTGAAAAAAACGGATGACCAAACCAAACTGATTTTCATCTGCTCGCCCAATAACCCTACCGGCAATTTGCTTGATAAAGGCGAAATGATCAAACTCATCCAAAGCTTTTCGGGTTTAGTCATTGTTGATGAAGCTTACATTGATTTTGCTCCGGGGGCCAGTTTGCTGACCGAACTGAATCAATACAAAAACCTGGTTATTCTTCAAACCTTCTCCAAAGCTTGGGGAATGGCTGGAATCCGCCTGGGGATGGCTTTTGCAAGTCCGGAAATCATCCAAATCTTCAATAAAATCAAGTATCCGTACAACATCAACATGCTCACGCAACAAAAAGCGTTGGAACTAATTGAAATGGAAACAGATAAAAATCAATGGGTAGAGGCCCTGATCGACGAACGAAAAAGACTGGAAGAACAACTCAACAGCTTCCCGTTTGTTGTAAAGGTGTTCCCCTCGGACGCAAACTTCGTGCTGGTAAAAATGCATGATGCCCGCGGAATTTATGATTTCCTGGTTGAAAACGGCATTATTGTCCGCGACCGCTCAAAAGTAGTGCTGTGCGACGACAGCCTTCGTATAACGGTTGGAAGCAAAGAAGAAAATGAGATACTAATTGAAAAATTAAATGAACTGATATAACAATATCCAACGTTTTCTATGGCACGTCATTCCGAACTTGTTTCGGAATCTGTCAGAAAACCAGGAAAGATCCTGAAACAAGTTCAGGATGACGCTTTTATCATACGTCTTTTCCTTTGGGTAACAATATTTATTCAATTATGAAGAAAGCATTATTTATCGACCGCGACGGCACGTTGATTCGTGAGCCCGAAGACGAGCAAATCGATTCGCTTGAGAAGCTGGAATTTCTTTCCGGTGTTTTTCGAAACATGCATTTCATTGCCAAAAACCTCGATTATGAGCTGGTGATGGTCACCAACCAGGATGGATTGGGAACAGACTCTTTTCCTGAAGAAACCTTTTGGCCGGCTCACAACAAAATGCTTCAGGCTTTTGAAAACGAAGGAATCACCTTTGACGATATCTTAATTGACCGAAGTTTTCCGGAAGACAATGCGCCAACCCGCAAACCCCGAACGGGTTTGATGGGCAAGTACCTGAACGGCAGCTTTGATCTGACCCACAGTTTTGTCATCGGCGATCGCCTCACAGATATTGAGCTGGCGAAAAACCTCGGCGCAAAAGGTATTCTGATCAATGACGGATCTTTGAAAGAAGAACTGAAAAAGCAGGGCCTGGAATCATTTTGCACGCTGGTCACCACCAGTTGGGACGAAATTTACGCGCGAGTTGCCGCCCCTGAACGAACAGCCAAAGTGGAGCGTAACACCAAGGAAACGCAGATCAAAATTGAACTTAACCTGGATGGCAATGGAAAAGGCGATATCAACACAGGCCTGCACTTTTTCGATCACATGCTCGACCAAATAGCGCGCCACGCCGGCGTTGATTTGACCATTAAAGTCAATGGCGATTTGCAGGTAGATGAACACCATACCATTGAAGATACCGGGCTGGCCCTGGGCGAAGCTTTCAAACTGGCGCTGGGCGATAAGCGCGGCATTGAGCGCTACGGTTACAGTCTGCCCATGGATGATTGCCTGGCTCAGGTAGCCCTCGATTTTGGCGGCCGTCCCTGGATTGTTTGGGATGCTGAATTTAAGCGCGAAAAAGTAGGCGACATGCCAACCGAAATGTTCTTTCACTTTTTCAAATCGTTTTCCGATACGTCGCTTTCAAACATCAATATCAAAGCCGAAGGCGAAAATGAACACCATAAAATTGAAGGAATTTTTAAAGCCCTGGCAAGAGCCATCAAAATGGCCATCCGGAAAGATGTGTTTAACTTTGAGCTGCCTTCAACCAAAGGCGCATTATAATCTTTTAACCACGAAGAACACGAAGTTTTTTCACCAAGGTCACCAAGAAATGCAAAGCAGAGAGGATATTTTCAAATTAATACTTGACTGTGCTTTTAGGGTACATTCGGCTCTCGGCCCCGGCCTGCTGGAAAATGCTTATGAAGAATGCCTGACATATGAACTCATCAAGCCAGGGTTAAAAGTAGAAAGACAAAAAGCGCTTCCGTTAATTTATGAGGAAGTAAAGCTTGATGCTGGCTACCGTGTTGATTTGTTGGTTGAAGATTGTATCATCGTTGAAGTGAAAGCTGTTGAGGAGTTATCAGACGTTCATTTGGCACAGATTTTAACTTATTTAAAACTATCAAAATGCAAGCTCGGACTCTTGGTAAACTTCAATGTTAAACTATTAAAAAATGGAATCAAACGAGTGATATTATAAATGAACAGGGAGCTTTAACCAAATTAAACAAAAACAACTTCGTGTACTTAGTGAAGAACTTAGTGCTCTTTGTGGTAAAACAGAAATATATGAAAAGTATCAAACCCTTACGAGAGAAAAAGAATACAGCTATTCTGTTAATCCACTGCCCCGACCGGCAGGGAATACTGGCTACCGTGACCGAGTTTCTGAACAAGAACAACGGAAACATCATCAACCTGGACCAGCATGTTGACCGGGTGGAAAAAATCTTTTACATGCGCGTGGAATGGGAGTTGAAAGATTTCGCCATTCCATCGAAAAAAATTGGGGAGTATTTCGATACGCTCATCGGAACGAAGCTGGAGATGAAGTGGAAACTCTATTTTTCTGAGGATATTCCGCGGATGGCCATTTTTGTATCCAAAATGTCGCACTGCCTTTTCGATATTCTGTCACGCTATACCGCTGGTGAATGGGATGTGGAAATTCCGGTGATCGTTAGCAACCACGAAACTATGCGACCAGTCGCTGAGCGATTTGGAATTGCCTTCGAATACATTCCTGTAACCGCCGATAATAAAGCAGAGCAGGAAGCCGCAGAACTGGCCTTACTCAAAAAACACAAAATTGATTTTATTGTGTTGGCCCGTTACATGCAGATCTTGTCGAAAGATTTTGTCTCGCATTACCCAAACCGGATCATCAACATCCATCATTCGTTTCTGCCGGCATTTGCCGGAGCCAAGCCCTACCACGCAGCACATGCACGTGGTGTAAAACTGATTGGCGCCACCAGCCACTACGTCACCAGCGATCTGGATGCCGGGCCGATCATCGAGCAGGGTGTGACCCAATGCAGCCATGTAGATACCATTAAAAGTCTGATCAGAAAGGGTCGCGACCTGGAAAAAATCGTATTGTCCAATGCCGTGTTTAAACACTTGCAGCGAAAAGTTCTCGTATACAATAACCGGACTGTTGTTTTCAATTAATATTTTAAATATGAAGTATTTGATCATTTCGTTTGTATGCCTGGCAAGTTCACTCCAGGCACAAGTTTCGCCTCAACAAATCCCGGCAGACTATGGCTACATCGTTAAGATTGGTCAGCAGGCACCTGATTTTACGACCGTAACTGCTGAGGGAAAAACCGTCCAACTTTCAGACTTCAAGGGGAAAGTCGTTATGCTACAGTTCACTGCCAGCTGGTGTGGCGTGTGTCGAAAAGAAATGCCACACATTGAAAAGGAAATTTGGCAGAAGCACAAAGACAATCCCGACTTTGCCTTGTTTGGTATTGATCTGGATGAGCCGAAAGAGAAAGTACAAAAATTTGCTCAGGACATTCCGGTTACTTATCCACTTTTGCTCGACCCCCAGGGAAGCATTTTTTACAGTTATGCTGAAAAAGGAGCCGGAGTGACCCGCAACGTCATCATCGACAAGACAGGCAAAATTGTGTACATGACCAGGCTATACAAAGAGGAAGAATTCAACCAGATGAAGGAAGTCATCGAAGGCCTGTTAAGGTAGTAGTCAGTACGAAGTACATCAGTGCATAAATTTAAACGTTAAAAGAAACTCATGAACATCGTCATCATAAAATACAATGCCGGGAATATTGAATCAGTCAGTAATGCGTTGTTACGACAAGGTATTCAGGCCGAAATCACCGGCGATCACGAAAAAATTAAGGCTGCCGATAAAGTAATTTTTCCCGGCGTTGGCGAAGCCAGCACCACCATGGCTTACCTGAAAAAGGAAGAGTTGGATCAACTGATCCCATCGCTGACACAGCCCGTATTGGGCATTTGCCTGGGATTGCAATTGATGTGCAGCCATTCCGAAGAAGGCGATACGCCCTGTCTCGGAATATTCGAAGAGCAAGTGAAACGATTTATTCCGGAGCCTGGCATGGAGTACACCACCAAAGTACCCCATATGGGATGGAACACGATTACCAAATTAAATAGCGATTTGTTTGACGAATCATTGAATAAACAATACGTGTATTTCGTGCATTCGTACTATGCCACGGTTGGTGAACACACCGCGGCAGAAGGCAACTACATCAATCCTTTCAGTGCAGCTTTGCACAAAGAGAATTTTTACGCCACCCAGTTTCACCCTGAAAAAAGCGGACCGGTTGGCGCGAAGATTTTAGAAAACTTTTTAAAAATTTAAGAGAAGTACATAAGTGCTCGTGTACACAAGTACATGAGCAAAATCAAACTCCTTATGCACTCATGAACTTTGTACCTATGAACAACAAAATTACCATCATCCCCGCCATCGATCTCATTGACGCCAAATGCGTGCGCCTGTCGCAAGGCGATTACAACCTGAAAACGGTGTACAACGAAAATCCGCTGGAAGTTGCGAAAATGTTTGAAGACGCCGGAATCACCCGTTTACATTTGGTGGATCTGGATGGCGCCAAAGCCAAGCACATTGTCAACTATAAAGTATTGGAGAACATTGCCGGAAAAACCAATTTGATTGTTGATTTTGGTGGCGGACTAAAAACGGACGAAGACCTGAAAATCGCTTTCGAAAGTGGGGCTCAAATGGTCACCGGTGGTAGCATCGCCGTAAAAGACCGGGAGACTTTCCTGAGCTGGATCGAAAAATACGGTCCTGAAAAAATCATTCTGGGCGCGGATGCCAAAGACAAAAAGATTGCCGTAAGCGGCTGGCAGGAAGTGTCCGAATTGTCGATTCTCGAATTTATTGGAAGCTACACCAGCAAAGGAATTCAGAAAGTCATTTCAACCGATATTGCCCGCGATGGCATGCTCACCGGCCCAAGCATTGAACTATACAAAGAGATTATGGATCAATTCGATGGATTGGAACTGATTGCCAGTGGCGGCATTGCCTCGATGAAAGACATTCACGAGCTAAACGAAATGCGCGTTCCCGGCGTCATTACCGGAAAAGCCATCTACGAAAATAAGATCAGCTTAAACGAAATTAGCAAGTTTATCACCGAATAAACTTGGAACTTGAAACTTGGAACCCGAAACTCGAAACTCAAATATGCTAGCAAAACGAATCATACCATGCCTCGATATTAAAGACGGTCAGACCGTTAAAGGCGTGAACTTTATCAATATTCAGTCGGTAGGCGACCCGGTAGAACTGGGTGCGTTGTACGCCGAACAAGGTGCCGACGAACTGGTTTTCCTCGACATCACCGCCACACACGAAGGGCGAAAAACCTTCGTGAAATTGGTGAAACGGATCGCCCGCGAGCTAAACATCCCATTCACCGTTGGTGGTGGAATCAGTGAAATTAAGGATGCTGAAGCTTTGCTCAGTGCCGGAGCCGACAAAGTCAGCATCAACTCCTCGGCGGTGCGCAACCCGCAACTGATTAACGACTTGGCTAAAAACTTTGGAACCCAGTTCGTGGTCGTGGCGATCGATGCCAAAAACTACGATGGGCACTGGACAGTAACCGTCAACGGCGGCCGCATTCCAACCGACAAGGAGCTTTTCAGCTGGGCCAAAGAAGCTGAAGACCGGGGCGCCGGCGAAATCCTGTTCACCTCGATGGACCACGATGGAACCAAAGGCGGCTTTGCCAACAATGAGTTGGCCAGAATGGCCGACAGGCTGAAAATTCCGATCATTGCATCGGGCGGAGCGGGTAACATGGACCATTTTGTGGATGTGTTCACCAAAGGAAAAGCCGACGCCGGACTGGCTGCCAGCATCTTTCACTACAAAGAAATTGCTATTCCTGATTTGAAAAGTTATTTGAAGAGTAGAAACATTCCAATACGCTAGCCCCGGCTTTCGTAAAAAGTTATAACTTTGTAATTACAAAAAAATAAAGTAATGGAAGTTTCAGTGATAAAAATAGGGAACTCAAAGGGTATCAGGCTAAGTAAAACCATGATCGACAAATACAACATCAAAGATTCGGTCAATTTGATTCTGGAAGAGGATCAAATCATTATCAAGCCGTTGTCAAAATCCAGAAAAGGATGGGAAAAAGCATTCAAGGAAATGGCAGAGAGCGGTGATGATCGATTATTGATCGATGATGTCTTCGAAGATGAAAATTTGGAAGAATGGAAATAAATCAATATCAAATTCTATTGGTCAATCTTGATCCCACCATTGGCAGTGAAATAAAAAAGACCAGACCTTGTGTGGTTATTTCACCCAATGAGATGAACAAATATTTAAGAACAGTTGTGATTGCCCCGATGACAACCAGTTCAAAAAAATACCCGACACGGATAGCCGTAAAGCACGACGATAAAAAAGACTGGGTCGTGCTTGACCAAATCCGCACAATTGACAAGCAAAGAATTATTAAAGTATTGGGATCCCTGACAAAGTCTGAGATCAGTGAACTGAAGTCAATAGTAAGAGAGACGTATGTCGATTAAAACACAAAAAAAATACATGAACAAAAAGTTAGATTTCTCAAAACAGAATGGACTCATCCCGGCCATTATTCAGGATAACAAAACCAGCAAAGTATTGATGTTGGGCTTTATGAACGAAGAGGCGTTGGCCAAAACTGAAGAAACAGGTAAAGTAACTTTCTTCAGCCGAACCAAAAACCGGCTGTGGACCAAAGGCGAAGAGAGTGGCAACTTTCTGAATGTCGTTTCCATGGCTTCGGATTGCGATAACGACACCCTGCTGATCAAAGTGAATCCGGTAGGACCGGTGTGCCACACGGGTAGCGACACCTGTTGGAATGAAACCAATGAGTTGAATGACCTCGACTTTATCAAACACTTGCAGGACTTCATAGACAAACGCAAGGCCGAAATGCCGGAAGGATCGTACACCACCTCCTTGTTTACAAAAGGAACGCGCACCATCACGCAAAAAGTGGGCGAAGAAGCGGTAGAAACCATCATTGGCGCCATGGCCAACGACGATGAAAACTTCCTGTATGAAGGTGCTGATTTGTTATACCATCTCATTGTGTTGTTGACCCACAAAGGTTACCGCATTGAAGATTTGGCCCGCGAGCTGAAGAAACGGCACAAGTAGCATCAACGGAAAGAAGTGAAACAAGCAACCTTTAAATCCAGTTGCTTGTTTTACTTCTTTGGATGCATCTCATAATTATGATGAATGTTTTGGTCTGGTTTTCCCCAAGCCGTAAAAAACCGAGATCATGATCCAAGAATTCATATCTTTGATTTAGTGCAAACTAAAAATTCTTTTTATGCGGATCAAAACTTCGTTTTTTATCTTGGCAGCCTTTCTGCTTGCGGGAATGGTAAATGCCCAACCGGTCTCAAGCGAAAGTCTTGCCAAGCTTGTTGAAACCTTAAAGAAAGACCCTAAAGGACCTTATCAACAAATATTGTGGTTTTGCCCGGATGGTTCTACTGTCCTGCCAAAACAACGATGTCCGCAACCAGGAGGTGTGCAGCGGGCAAAATACAAAGATGAAATTATTCGTCTGGGGCAGACAAACCATATTTTTCTTGGACAAATTCTGGCAACAACACCATTTGAAGATTTTTGGGATGAGAAATTCAACCATGCGCGTATCAAACAATACCTGATTGAAAAGTATTTGCAGAGCATTGACAATGGCTGGGTATTGCGACGCGCCCAATATTACCGGGGAGCAAGCCAGACAGAAGATGAAAACGCCTGGGGCATTAAGTTTCTTCAGTGGTTGTTGGCTTCCGATGCACCAATTATGAGTCAGTACTTTCTTGTACGCGAAGCTGTAAAAGGCATTCCGCATCATGCAGATACCAAAAACCTTCAAAATATAAGATCTCTTTCGTTATTGATCGCAGAGGAATACCCCGGATTCATGGATATCCGGGTGAAAATTCATGGTCAGCCAACGTCTTCAGATACGATTCTTGTAAAGGAATTTCGCAAAACCAACGAGGCAAAACTTCCCGTTAATGTTTCAAAAAAAATAGACCAGCTGTTATCTGAGATGAATCGTTTCTACCAGCCGGTGCAGCTTCAACAGCTCAACGGTTATTTGTCGGGAATCTCAGAAAGCTCGCTTTTGAAAAAGGAAATATCCGCATTTATCGCCAGTCAAAATGCCGCCAACAGCGGTTCACGAATCCACGAGATTAGCAAACAGATGCTGAATATACGTGAAAAACTAACGAAAGAAGCCCCCTCATCACGGCTAAGGTATTTGGATATTTCGGTAAAACTGGAAGAAGCGCTGTTTAACGAATTGACAGCGTGGACACCGCAAACGCTTGCAGAAAATCTCAAATTAAATGCTGATTTAGTGCGCGCTGCTACCGCATGTGGCTACCTTGGACTTTGGGAGTGGGAAGCGCTTAAAGATCGGCTGATACCTCCTGCCAAAACAGAAAGCTCAATACCTGAAATCAAAGATTACCACAATGCCGCCCGCTCTGCTGTTGAGTGGGGAGCCGGAATGTATCGGGCTGTATTTGCAAAGGAAATTAAACGCTTTGGAGATTTCGAGCCCCTGACGTACCGGTTTACTGACGACCAGATTCGTTCGTCCATTCTCCTTCCGTTGGGACGATCGGTAAGTCAACTCGGAGACTTCATCTACCAGCTATCCGACAATTCAACCCAAGTGATGAACCTGGACAACCAGAGCCACTTCCGGGGGCTCAACCCCGGGTTTGCCAAAGGCCTGTTACTCGTGGTCGAAGAAAGCAATGTCAACCTGGAAGTTTCGTCAGACAAAATCTACATTTTCGATAAACCACCGGCCGATTTAAAGCCGGTGGCCGGTATTGCCACAGTTTCCGAAGGGAATCTGGTGTCGCATGTACAGTTATTGGCACGAAACCTGGGAATCCCAAATGCCGTGCTGTCCAAACAAAATTACGACGATCTCAAAGAATATTCGGGACAAGAGGTGTTTTTTGCGGTTTCGCTGGATGGCAGTGTAATCATGAAACCGGCCAACGAAATGACTGCCGAAGAAACAAAATTGTTCGAAGTGAAAACGCGTACCGAAGAAATGATTGCAATTCCAACCGGACAAATCCAGCTCGAACAAACGGAGCTGGTCGATTTGCGGACAGTCAATGCCTCCAATTCAGGAAAACTTTGTGGCCCCAAAGCCGCTAATCTTGGTCAACTCAAACAGCTTTTTCCAGATCACGTGGTTGAAGGGTTAGTCGTTCCTTTTGGAATTTTCAGGCAACACATGAACCAACTGATGCCTGAAAATTCAGTTTCGTACTGGCAATTCTTAAATCAGATTTTTGAGGAAGCCGCTTCTAAAAAGCAAAATAAGCTTCCAAAATCAGAGATTGATGAATTTGTTATTACTCAGTTGGCAATCCTGAGAGAAGCCATTCAGCGCATGCCAATTTTGCCTTCTTTTAAAGCGGATCTTGAAAGCCAGTTCATGCAGGTTTTCAATAATAAGTTGGGTCATGTTCCCGTGTTTTTGAGAAGTGACACAAACATGGAAGATTTAAAAGATTTTACGGGCGCCGGACTAAACCTGACGATTTTCAATGTGCTTGATGCCGCTAAAATTATTCAGGGCATCAAAGAAGTTTGGGCATCACCCTATTCGGAAAGAAGTTACAAATGGCGGCAAAGTTATTTGCTTAACCCCGAAAATGTATATCCATCCATACTTATCATTCCAAGTGTTGATGTGGACTACTCAGGCGTATTGATTACGAAAGGTTTGCAGAGCGGCTCACTCAATGAACAAACTATTGCTTTTAGCCGGGGGGCAGGCGGAGCGGTGGATGGACAAATGGCCGAAACCTACGTTCTGAAACCGGATGGAACAAAAAAACTTTTATCTCCTGCCCGCGAACCGGAATACACCCGGTTACCGGCCTCGGGAGGAACGGTTAAAACTTCAGCCAATTTTGAAGAACCGATCCTTTCTGAGAAGAATATTCAACAGATCCGTGATTTCTCCCGCTCGTTAATACAAAAGCTAAACACAGCGGATGGAGTGAGCTCCGATGGCCCGTGGGATGTTGAACTGGGATTTAAGGACAACAAGTTGTGGCTCTTTCAGGTTCGCCCTTTTGTGGAGAACAAACGGGCCAAAAGTTCCAGCTACCTGCAGTCTATCTCGAAAGAAAGGTATTCGGAAGAAGCCATTAATCTCAACACCAAACTGAAATGAAAATAAAAAAATCCCTGCTCGCAGGTGGGTTGTTCGCGCTCATTGCGATTTCAAGCTTGGCCGAAGTAAATTATTATCCCATTGACGGTTATCAATATTCAGCAATCAGAAGACTGAACCGGTTGCAAAAAATACTTGATGGCGAAATCAAGGATAGCAAACCAATTACCGGCGCCTTAAAATCAATTGAGGATATTAAGCTCAACTTAACCGGCTTAAGAGGAGACAGCCTGGCTACCATTCCTGCGCCTGACAAAAAGCTGCAGCAGGGCTTGAACAACCTTTTTCCAAACCTGCACGAAAGCTATTCCGTTGCCCTGCTCGATATCACCGAAGGCCGAGAAATAAGATATGCCAGCAGACAGGGAACAAAGGGCTTTCAGCCCGGAAGCGTAGGAAAACTGGCTGTTGCAGTTGGTTTGTTCTCGGAGCTTAGCCGCATTTATCCCGATTCGTACGAGAAACGCATCGACCTGTTGAAAAGTCGGTTTGTCAAAGCAGGTGTCTTTGGCAATTTTGATGAACACACCATTCCGATTTTCAACCCCGAAACAAATGAATTCATCAAACGAACTGTGCGTGAAGATGATGTTTTCTCCTTATTTGAATGGGCCGATCACATGCTCTCAGTAAGTAACAACGGCGCTGCAAGTATTTTATGGCGCGAAGTTTTACTGATGCGTGCATTCGGGAAAGCCTACCCAAACCTAACCGAAGAACATGTCGCCGAATATTTCCAATCGACTCCAAAAACCGTTCTACAAAAGCTGGCTGTTAATGTTGTGAATGAACCTCTTCGGGAACTTGGCATAGCAGAAGACGAGTGGCGATTGGGAAGCATGTTTACACAGGGAGCCAAAAAAATTATCCCGGGTGAAGGCGGAAGTATTGGTACCCCAATCGGACTCATGAAATTTCTAGTCGCGCTGGAGCGGGGCCAAATTGTCGATGAAAAATCAAGCCTGGAAATTAAACGCTTAATGTATATGACTGACCGTCGCATTCGGTATGGCTCTTCTCCCCGATTGACCAACGCTGCCATCTACTTTAAATCAGGTAGCCTGTATAAATGTAAACCAGAAGAAGGATTTACCTGCAAAAAATACATGGGCAATGTGCAAAACTACATGAATTCCGTAGCAATTGTTGAACAGCCCGACGGAACTACCTATCTGGTTGTTGTCATGACCAATGTATTGCGTAAAAACTCGAATCTTGATCATCTGGGCTTGGGAAGCAGCATTGACGATTTGATTCGCAGGAAATAGTTTTAATTGGCAATCATTGCCTGATGTGCTTTCTCTGCAAAATCCCTTATTTTGGGATTTTTAACATCAAGATAAGGTTGCACCAGGGGCAGATGCCTTGGATCGGCCAGCTTTTCGAGCAAATGAAAAACAGCCAGTTTCAATTTTACATCAATCCCTTCCAACAGCATTCGGTAGCAGGTCGTTTCATCTGGTAGTTTTTCAGCAAACATGCTGGAAGTTTGTTCTGTCATCGAATTCAGTATCGCCGTTTCGAGGATGGGTATCAACACCTTTTTCAACCGGGCTTCCAGTAAGTTGTCGAGAAATTCGACAGCATTCATCCGCAAATCAGCCTTTTCGCTTTGAATCCCTTTGTAAACGGTGAGAATATCTTCCGGCGGATAGCGCAATTCCAGCAGTCTGAAAATTCGTTCCAGGCTACCGTCCAGCCTGCGTTCCAGCAAATCGATCAGGCTCTTTCGTGCGTCTGCGATTTCCGGATTATTTGGGATATCTTCTGCCTGGCTGATTAATTTTGAATTCACTACAATCAAGCTGTTTTGATAGAGATAGGCTTCTTCCACAATTCGGCTCATGACCAATCGCTTGTCGAAATGTAAATGCGGGAAGTGTTGCTTGAGATTGTTCAATGCTTTCAGACTTTCGAGATGCACCAGGTAATCTTCAAAATCCAACAGACTGAACAGAAATTCAATAGATCGCTGGCTGTCTATCATTTCGGACACGGCGGGTAGTTTACGAACCAAATCCAATGGTATTTCACCAGATCGAATCAGACTAAAGAAAAAAGGGTACACCTGTTTTCCATAGTGCGAAAGTGCTTGCTGTGCCGCTGCACGACATTCATTGCGCGCCAAAAATCCGACTAACCGACTGATAAATTGAGGATGCCTGGAATTTCCTGCAGCCTCAATCGCCTTCGCCACAACCTCTTGACTGGCGGAATCGAAGGCATCTTCAATGTAACGAAAATAGCCGGTCGCACCGGAAATTCCGATGACTGACAGAATGAGTTTCTGAAGCTCAATGACCTCTTCCGGATGATCACATTCCTTCATCAGTCGAATTCGCTCCTGAATGCGGTTTCCAAATGAAAACCAATTTTGCAGCTCCGAATTACCGCGTGTTTCCCATGCCAGTGCTATCAAGGCTGCTTCGCTAATCTTTTGATCAGCATGAGCCAAATACGATTCAACAAACTCCACCCGGTTGCCGGGAGCCAATGCCAGCAAATATTCAAAGGCATTCACACGCACCTGTTGGTCAGGATCACTAATCAGGTGCATCATATCACCTGATAGGTTGTGATTGAGGTAGGCACGTAGGTTGACAATCGCTTCGGCCCTGATTTTAGCCGATTCATGATTCAACAAGTTCTTCAAGCCCAAATAAAACCGCTCATTAGGTACTTCCCTGATTTTTTGAAGTACGTACAACAGCTGTCGTTCCTGCCCTGTCTCCAGCTGCTTCAGCAAACTGCCAATAACAGATTCCTCAGAAATCACTTCTTTTGCATCCTTCTTGCGCCCGGTCTTCGGACTGATCTTCATTTTAAATGATTTCAGATATTCCTTTCGGACCTGCAGCGCAAAATAGGCCCAAAGCAATAGCAAGCCAATAATCATCAGGCTGATCCATCTGGTCGATAGATTAAACCCGTTGACCAAAAATATCAGAATCAAGCCTCCAATTCCCGTTGCTGCACTATCTACAAAAACATCAATAAACGACTTGGTTTTATTTTTTATCTCGAAAGGAATGGGCAAAGCCAGCAGCTCGGTGGCCGACTTATTAATCGACTGTTTTAAACTTCCATCACTAAGTTTAATAAAAACGGCAGCTCCCAACACGGGGAAAAAAAGCATGGCTACCGCCCCAAAAAAGATAGCACCAGGCAAAAAAAGCAGCGAGGTACCAACACCAAACACACCTACCACACGTCGGGTAACAAATAACTGAATAACTAAGGAAAGCAAGTTGAAGTTGGAAAACCAAAATCCAAAAAATGCGGTCAGCTTATCGGGATCGGGAATGGACAACGAAGCCACGGCACTAAACTGGTAATCTACCAATTTAGCTACAATCACACTTACACCAATGATTCCAGCCATAAAAGTCAGGTGCCGAGACTTCCGGATTAATTGATACGGATTTTCAGCCAGGCTGTTTTCGGGTGTTTGCTGCTGCGGGCTTAAATGAGCTGCCCCTTCTTTTTCCTTCCAAACTTGCTTCGTGATCCAAATGGTTGGCAACAAAACCAACATGCTGAAAAAGATGAGATTCTCACTTCCGATGATTGGTGCCATAATTGACGTCAGGTAGCCACCGAAAACGCCACCGGCAATAGCCCCTGCCCCAATAAATCCGAATACCCGCTTGGCTTCCCGCGGATTGAAAACCATGTTGGCCAGTACCCAAAACTGCGAAGAGGAAACGACTGCAAACAAGGCAACCCAAACATAAAACAGCAACAGCACAATTTGGACAAGAATATTTAAGCGAAGCAAAACGCCAAATAAAAACAGTGCGGCCACCGAAGCGAGCAGGCTCCGGGTCATGATTTTTTGAAATGAATGCCTGGAAAATAGTCGCGAATACCCCCAGGAAACACCAATGGCTGCAATGGCAACCAACATAAAAGCAGCGGGAAGATATTCGTATCCGAAGGATGAAAGAAACAGCGAGTTTACAATCGGCTTAACGATTAACAGCGTCGAAATAATCAGAAAAATATTGAGCTGCATGAACAATACCCTTCTGTATTCGCCCACCCGAATATCAAAGGACTTGTTCAAAAAATACTGGAAAGCCTCCCGGAAAACATTCCTGACTGAACTTTCAAAATTTCTCATTATTGATATTGATGGCTATTGCGATAAAGTTAAGTCTTAATCAGTTTCATCCAAAATATCCTCAACGGTAAATATGAGTTGTCTTAAAATACGTTCGCCGTCGTCATCCTGCAGTAATCCCACCAGGATAAACTTGTCTTCTTTTCCCCAAACCAGGATTGAATCGGCATGGTAATCTTTCCAGGTGCCCGACTTACGAAACAGCTTTGCATTGGGCCTTACCTTTTCTATCGAATTGACAAACTTGTGGTGCAGCTCGGGATCGATCAACATATCCAGCATTTGCTGCGATCTTTCGGGACTGACCAACTTACCATGAAGCAACATGTAGTAAAAACGGCAAACCTGGTCGGCTGTGGCTGCATGGCTGATGCCTTTAATCGGTTCGGGATAACGAGCTCCGGTTTTCGCATAACGCTTGCCAACCCAAAGCCCTCCCCCTTGTTCTTCATCATAAAGCTTATACGCCGGATCAGTGACCACGTCCCTTATTTTCTCATAGCCCAACATATCGATTAAGCGGGTTGTAGCTTCATTATCCGAACGACTGATCATTTGGCGCATATCTTTCAAAATGTCGGATGTTTCTTCCAATTCGCCTTTCTCCAAAGCATCTTCAGTGGCCAGCAGCACGGCAATTTTAGGTAAGCTGGCAGCATACATAATGTTGTCGCCGTTAACACTGGCAAAACGAATATTATTCATGTCCCGCAAATCGACCAAGCCTACGGCCATTCTTTTGGCTTCCAGCAATCGACTCCACTTCGTATTCCTTCTCAGCTCATTTTCAAGATTCCTCTGCAAGGCAGCATCTCTCAACTCATACAAAGGTTTCAACGCTTCACTGTGCCTTAAAATAGGCATGCCAAATGAATTGCTCACTATTTTTTCTTCTCCCACCCTATTGGCACATCCAATGATCACAGCAATCAACAAGAGTGCTGTAATAGCAAATTTGAATCTCATTTTCCAAGCTCCTTTCCCAATCAATTATTGTTCTTCGGAAACAAAAACATGCAAGGTAACAGTATCCGCCCAACTCACTGTTTTACAAATACATTAGAACGAACAAAACCGATAAAAGCGGACTTCGAAACCGAGTCAAAAGTACAAACATTTTTCAGCTGGCAATCATTTTTATGAAAATTTGGATTTTTAAAATCAATTATCTCAACACACTAATAATAAGATACTTATACTTTGACGACAAAAAAGCGACACATTATTTTTAGCAAATGATTGTTAACAGTGCTCTGCCAATTGCTTCGTTTCGTAATTTCGCCATCAACAAATGACATAAGGTACATGAAAATGAATCTCATAAAGTTAAGCTCCATCTTTATTTTAGCGCTGCTGGTTTCCGCAATGGAACTTTCAGCTCAATCTACCGAGAAGAAGGTGAAGTATGAATATTTAGCTTACACTCCGGCAAACTACGATAGCACCAAAAGTGATTTGTACCCGGTAATTATCTACTTGCACGGACGTTCGGTTTCGGGAACCGACCTGAATCGTGTCCGAAGATACGGACTACCTTATTTTCTCGATAAGGGAAAGAAACTCGATTTCATTGTGATTGCCCCGCAATGTCCCTGGCGAAAAAACTGGGCCAGTGAAGACTGGCTCGATACGCTTTATTCGGAGGTTTGTACCAAGTATCGGGTCGACTCCTCAATGGTGTACCTAACCGGGATGAGCTTAGGAGGATTTGGCACCTGGGAATTGGCCAATCGCTATCCGCACAAATTTGCAGCCATTGCCCCGCTATGCGGTGGAGCAAAGGACGAATGGGTCGAAAACCTGACACACCTCCCCATTTGGGTTTTCCACGGCGTAAAAGACAGCCAGGTTTCAGTTAGCCGGTCCGATCGAATGGTAGAAGCATTGAAAGCATATGAGGCCCCCGTTGTTTATAGCCGTTTTGCTGAAAAAGGGCACGATATTCACAGCGTATATAATGATGACAACCTGTATGAGTGGTTTAAACGCTTTACCTTGCGCCCGTTCAAGGAAGAAACCGGATTATACGAAATCAAACGTATTCAACTCGCTGAAATCCAACAGCCCGAACTCGAAAAAAATAAACAGACACATTTAATGACACGCTAGTCCGTGGCTGAACCCAATTTGCTCAATTGAATGTCAATAAGCAAAATTACCTAAACCAAAAAAAAGGCGTCCCCGGAGACGACTCGTCCTTCAATACAGCAATCCAACAAAACCAATTGACGAACTGACAGTTAACAACACAACTGAACCGTAGTCAACAAAAAAACGAATCACCTTCAACCGACTAGCAAAGCTGCTTGTTAAGTTACCATCAACAAATTAGAAGAACAGGCAGGAGCAATTGAAATAAGATTATCTTTGCGCCTCAATTTTGGAGATTATATGCAGAAGATTAGGAACATCGCGATTATCGCGCACGTTGACCACGGCAAAACGACCTTGGTTGACAAAATGATCTACCATTGTAACGTCATGAAAGATCACGAGAAAAAGCAAGAGCTTATTCTCGACAACAACGATTTGGAACGGGAGCGCGGGATCACCATCCTGGCAAAAAATGTCTCTGTCGTTTATAAGGATACTAAAATAAATATCATTGACACACCGGGTCACTCCGACTTTGGTGGTGAAGTGGAACGGGTACTGAATATGGCAGATGGCGTTTTGCTGCTTGCCGATGCTTTTGAGGGTACCATGCCGCAAACCCGTTTCGTACTGTCAAAGGCACTGGCGCTGGGCCTCAAACCCATCGTAGTAATCAACAAGGTCGACAAGCCCAATTGCCGGCCGGAGGAAGTGCATGAACAAGTATTTGACCTCATGTTTAGCCTCGATGCGACAGAAGAACAACTCGACTTTCCAACAATTTATGGTTCAGCCAAAGAAGGCTGGATGACCGCAAATCTGAGTGATAAAACAGACAATATTGGTTCACTACTGGATGCCATTATCGAATACATTCCCGAACCAAAACCAAATCCGGGAACTCCGCAATTGCTGATTACTTCGCTGGATTATTCAGCCTATGTCGGCCGAATTGCCATTGGACGGATACACCGTGGCGAATTAACCGAAGGGATGCAGGTTGCCATGGTTAAGCGCGATGGATCGGTAAAACGAGCAAAAATAAAAGAGCTACACACCTTTACCGGCCTGGGCCGCCAAAAGGTTGAGAAAATGCAGAACGGCGACATTTGCGCCTTGGTTGGCATCGAGGGTTTCGACATTGGCGACTCGATTTGCGATCTTGAAAATCCGGAACCCTTGGATCCGATTGCTGTTGACGAACCAACCATGAGCATGGTGTTTACCAACAACGATTCGCCATTCTTCGGAAAAGAAGGAAAGTTTGTCACCTCACGCCACCTGCACGACCGCCTCTACAAAGAGCTGGAAAAAAACCTGGCCCTGCGTGTTGAAAAAGGTGCAACTGCCGATACCTTTACCGTTTATGGACGCGGGGTGCTGCACTTGTCGGTTTTGATTGAAACCATGCGCCGCGAAGGCTACGAACTACAGGTTGGCCAGCCACAAGTTTTATATAAGGAAATTGGAGGGATCAAATGCGAACCCATTGAGGAAATGCATGTCGATGTCACCGACGAATTTTCAGGCAAAGTTGTGGAACTGGTCACCGCCCGCAAAGGCGAAATGCAAAACATGGAGCGTAAAGGCGACCGGATCCACCTGGAATTTTTGATTCCTTCGCGTGGCATTATCGGACTTCGGACCAACATGTTAACAGCAACAGCCGGTGAAGCGGTGATGACACACCGTTTTGTGGAGTACCAACCCGTGAAAGGCCCGATTGAAGGCCGCAAAAACGGTTCACTCATTGCCAAGGAACCCGGAACAACCTTTGCCTACGCATTGAATAAACTGCAGGACCGCGGACGCTTTTTCATTCCTCCGGGCGAAGAAGTGTACGAAGGCATGGTGATTGGCGAAAACACGCGGGCCGATGATTTGACCATCAACGTCACCCAATCGAAAAAGCTGACCAACATGCGTGCCTCAGGCTCGGATGAGAAAACCAAGCTGGCTCCACCCGTCTGTTTTAGTTTGGAAGAA
>ENA-ORCT01000216-ORCT01000216.1-marine-metagenome-genome-assembly--contig:-NODE-216-length-31139-cov-3.573627_pt1 | contig 31139 bp, 33 predicted proteins | sample MGYA00248632_ERZ508511 | MGnify/ENA primary metagenome ERZ508511 (study PRJEB26182, sample SAMN06268839) | marine metagenome | isolation source: Tt an P1-techrep anaerobic enrichment on pine from sediment...
GCCCAGCCCTGGCCCCTGCTGCTGGTTGACGAACCGGTCCTGCGGGAAAAGGTGGCCAGAGCAACTTTCGGCGCCGGCCTCACTTTCAACAGCTTTGCGCTGCAGGCACCGGTAATTGCGGTGCTAATTGTCGAACCGCCACCGCTGACCGTACGGCTCGGTGCCCGGCTAAAGAGAAGGTATTTTCCGCTGATCGATATCGGCATTGCAGCGGCCCAGTTCTGCCTGCAGGCTACGGACCTGGGCCTCGGCAGCTGCATGCTGGGCTGGTTTAACGAAAGAAAAATCAAACGCCTGCTGCACATCCCCCACCGGCGCCGCATCGGCTTGCTGATTACACTGGGTTATGCGGTGACCGACGATAAGCCGCGGCCCAAACAGCGAAAACCGGCCACAGCAATGAGCGCCCGCAACGATTACCGCGCCAGCAATCCGGGCCCGCCAGGAGTGACGAGACCATGATCGCTTTTGTCCTGATCTTTCTCACCGTCTACGGCCTGATGCATGCCCTGGTTTTCTGGGGCATGCACCCCTTGCTCAGCAACCACCCCGCCCTGCCGACCCTGGTCTGGTGCTGGATGGGCCTGATGATCGTGGCGCCGATCCTGGTTCGGGTGCTGGATCGCAGCGGCTATGTCGCTACCGCCCGGGGCCTGGCCTGGATCGGCTATTGCTGGATGGGGCTGCTGTTCATCGCTTTCTGCATGTTTGCCGTCATGGCCGGCTGGCACCTGCTGGCCCTGCTGGGCAAGCAGCTCCTGCCGAACCTCCCGCTGCTGACGCTGCATCGTCCGGCCGGGGCAGCCCTGGTACTGCTGGCTACCCTGGCCACCGGCCTCTACGGCTTCTTCGAAGCGACAGACCTGCGCGTCGAGAAGGTCCTGCTGAGTTCGAACAAGCTGCCGGCCGGCCGGGACCGGCTGCGTATTGCCCAGGTTTCGGATCTCCACCTCGGCCTCCTCCATCGGGAAGAAACTCTGGCTCCGGTGCTGACCGAACTGCGACGGCTGCAGCCCGATCTGCTTATCGCCACCGGCGACATGGTCGATGCGCAAATGGATCATCTCGCTCCCCTGAGCGAACTCTGGCGACAGGTCGAGCCTCCCCTCGGCAAATACGCCGTGACCGGCAACCACGAATACTATGCCGGCCTCGATCAATCTCTGCTTTTTCTGCGCAACAGCGGCTTTACCATGCTGCGCAACGAGGGGGTGACCATCGGCAAAATGGTTACGGTGGTCGGTGTGGACGATCCGACCGGTGGAAGTCAACCGAACGAAGCGCAACTGCTGACCGAAAACCACCAGGGGTTCTTCACCCTGCTGATCAAGCACCGTCCGCGCGTGGACTCAGAAGCCGCCGGCCTGTTCGACCTGCAGCTTTCCGGCCACGCCCACCGCGGCCAGATTTTCCCCTTTAACCTGTTGACCGCCATCGAATACCCGCTACAGGACGGCCTTTACGACCTGCCCGACGGCGGCTGGCTCTATACCAGCCGCGGGACCGGCAGCTGGGGACCGCCCATGCGCATCCTGTCACCGCCGGAAATCACCCTCTTCGAGATTGTGAGAGAAAGATGAGCATGAAAATGGGCTCAATAAATTGAAACAGCCGAGTCCGCATCGAAGGGCTCGGCTGTTTTGGCTTGTGTTGAATCAGAAATTGAGATTGTAGAGGACGATGCCGGTGAGGGAAATCACGCCGAGAAGGATTAGGGACACTCGCCACTGGTCGGTACGGCGACGATTGCGGCGGGCATTGATAACCAGACCGGCGAAGCTGAGCAACAGGCCCACAACCATCAGCCAGAGTAGGTAGCGGGCCAGGTCCATGTCCCAATGCTGTTCAAGATGAATGTTGTAGACCCTTTCAAAGAAGGTCTCGACTTGCGGCTTGGCCCGATCGAGGATAACAAACGCAACGATCAGCAGAATCCAGCCTGCCAGGGCCAGATAGCGCAGCGAGCGGATCCACAGGTCTGGGCCTTTTCGGCGATCAGCAGGCATGGTGCGCTCCTTTAGGTCGGGGAGTGAGGGTGTCTACTGCGCGGGTCACAAGACCAGGCGCCGGATGTTGGCGTCTTCATCCCGCTGCACGGTGCGATGGTAATGCACCGCCGGCTTGCCGAACAGCATTGCATAGACCAGTTCGTGGGACTCCGGGATACCCAGCTTGGCGCCGACCTCGGGGGCCACGTCGACCAGAGCCCATTTAGCAAAACCGTCCCACAGGGTGCCAAGCCCCAAGCTGTTGGCCACCAGCTCGAAAGTGGTCAGGGCAATATAGCCGTCGGCCTCCGGACTCGGCCCGGCTTTTGGGGCAGAAACTATCAGCAGATGGGGGGCTTCGCGAAAGATCAAATCGACGCCCCGGTCCCAGGCCTTGGCCACCCCGGCGAAAAATTCCAGCCCCTTGGGCAGACGCTCTTCTTCTATCGCCCGGCGGATGCCGGCCAGCGTCTCTTCCCGCAGTTGCCGCATGGTGTCCTGATCTTCGACGACAGTGAACAACACGCCAAGATTATTTTTGCCGGTGGGTGCGTGAGCAGCAATCTGGAGCAGCCGGTCAATGGTCTTGCCGGCGACCGGTTCGGGCACAAAACGACGTACCGAACGCCGGCCGCGAATCAGGATTTCAACCTGCTCGACCGGCGGCAGGTTGCCAGCCAACGGCCGGCTGACGGCCGGATCCTTGCCCAGCACGCTGACTGCAGCCATCGGGCAGACGGCAAGGCAGTGTTGGCACTTGAGACACAGATCGGCCTTTTCGGCGTTCAGGGCAGGACCATCCTCTTCCAGAACAATGATGCCGACCGGGCAATCCTTGACGCACTCTCCGCAACGGGTGCACTTACCGTTATCCACCACAAATTCAATCATCGGTTGCTCCCCTTTCGGACCATGATGCCGAGCCCATCCGCTGCATTGAATGATTGATGCGCAAATAATTGCTGGATGGCTAAACAAAAATTTCGTCCCTCAAGGCTTGGTGGTTTTCAGGGGCGAAGGCATACATACTCGTATGTCAAGGTCTTGAAAAAACGCCGTAACGCTTTAGGGCGGACTTTTACGACGCCATCATTGATAACATGCCCGAGCACGATGAGCAAGCCATAGCATTCCGACTTTTTTCATGACAAAACCGCCATTTCTATGGTTAAATGCCTGCTTCGAACCTAAAACCAGTCTGCCCCTGTGAGGGAGAATCATCGATAGAGGAGAAAGACCATGCTGACCTGTTCCGATCTGCGTAAAGGTACCAAGCTGATGATCGACGGCGAGCCGCACGTCATCGCCCAGTTCGACTTCACCAAGCCCGGCAAAGGCCAGGCTCTGTATAAATGCAAATTGCGCAACATGATTACCGGCGCCTTGTTCGACCGCACCTACCGCTCCGGGGAATCCTTTGAACCCGCAGCCCTGGAAGAACGGGACATGCAGTACCTCTATCAGGACGAAACGGGCTACGTCTTCATGGACCAGAAAACCTACGAACAGACCACGCTGGCCGAAGAGGCCCTGGGCGACCAGAAATACTTTCTGGTAGACAACATGGAAGTTAAAATTCTGCTGTTCGGCGAGCGCGGCATCGGCATCACCCTGCCCAACTTCGTTAACCTACGGGTCACCCAGGCCGAACCCTGGGTAAAAGGCGACACCGCCGCCGGCAACAACAAACCGGCTACCGTGGAGAGCGGCTACACCCTGCAGGTACCGTCTTTCGTCGAAGAAGGCACCCTGATCCAGATCGACACCCGTACCGGCGAATACGTCACCCGGGTCAAGGAATAATATGCCCGGCTTTGCCTTGCAGCCCTATGAATAAACCTAACATCGAAGGAAACTGGGCGCTGACCAGAAAGCGTTCCAGACTGGAACAAAGGGCCCGGATCGTGCAATCGATCCGGTCCTTTTTTGTTGCTCGAAACTATCTGGAAGTAGAAACGCCACACCGCCTGCCGGGCAATGCTCCGGAAGCGCACATCAACGCGGTAGCCAGCGACGGCTGGTTTCTGCAAACCAGCCCCGAACTGTGCATGAAGCGGCTGCTTGCAGCCGGCTACCGGCAACTGTTTCAGATCTGCCGCTGCTGGCGTGAACGAGAACGGGGCAGCCGTCACCTGCCTGAATTCGCCATGCTCGAATGGTACGCAGCCGATTGCGACTACCGACGGCTGATGGATGAATGCGAAATGCTGCTGCGCGCCCTGGTGCCCGATGAGAACTTCACCTACCAGGGCGAGAATATTGAGCTGAGCGATCCCTTTGAACGCTTGACCGTTGCCCAGGCTTTCGAGCGATATGCCTCGCTGGGGCTCGCCGAAGCTCTCGCAACGGATCGTTTTGACGAACTGCTGACCCTGGAAGTAGAACCGCACCTTGGCCGGGGACGTCCGTCCTTTCTTATCGAATACCCTGCCGAACTGGCCGCCCTGGCCCGCTGCCACCCCGAGCGCCCGCAGGTCGCCGAACGCTTCGAACTCTATATTGCCGGAATCGAACTGGCCAATGCCTTCTCCGAACTGACCGATGCCGAAGAACAGCGCCGGCGCTTCACTGCCGATGAAGCAAACCGCCGGGCTGCCGGCAGGCCGCCTTACCCCATGCCGGAAAAGTTCCTCGCCGAACTTTCCGCCATGCCCGAAGCGGCCGGTATAGCCCTGGGTATCGACCGGCTGGTGATGCTCCTCACCGATGCCGCCACCATTGACGAAGTAGTGGCTTTTGCTCCTGAGCTGTTATAAAAGCTATCTCTTTCCATCAGCCCACTATGTATGAAAAATCCAGGATTGTGCTCAAGGGTGGAATTATCTCTGAAGGCCGCAACAGGTCTCTTCCGCTGAGGCGAAATCAACCCAAGTAGCCCAGGACTCTCCGACTGCAGAAACCCGGTTGAAACCGGCAAGACCTGTCGTTTGATAGTTCTTCAGGAGGATGTTGGACTTAACGGGCCAAAGTGAAAAATTGGCTGTTAGAGGCTGGATTTTTGAGAAGTTGAGAGCGAATAGCGTGGTTATATGTCAAAAAATGTCATAAATACTGACCGGTCAGATGCTTTTGCAATCGATTCATGGATAATCGAACAGCCTCCTAGTGCTCGAAGTGGATATTGACACGCCCATCTACGCATTTTGACGTACCCCACAGCATACACCTGTTCTTGCTGCAATTAGCGCTAAAAGCTCGCGGGCAGGAGACAACCTGGCCACTCGGCTTACCGGTGATAGCTGCCCCCATCTGACCCTCGATACACCTTCCGCTGTCATAAAGCGAGCATTTCTCAGCGTTGCAATCCTTGGAAAAAGCTCGCGGGCAAAAATAAATCATTCATGCCCTCCCAGTGGAAAAGGCGGCCATGGTTGATTTCATGGCCAACAGGTAGAATAGCCCAACCACCTTGCGCAGCTATTATATTTGTAGAAGCTGACCGTTACAACTCAGGCCGGCATCAAGCCGTCGCAGGCCCGCCTTGGAGCGATAACTGATGCAGCTCAGTGAACATGCTCAGAGCTGCATGAAGATATTGACTTCTTGCCCGTTACAGTGCGATGTCCCCCAAAGGGAACAATCCCTGTCATTGCAATTGGGGCCATTGGCACGGGGGCAGGAAACGACCATGCCCTTCGCATGGGTGCTGATATTGACCCGCAACTGACCTTCAACACAACTCGAAGTACCGTAATAGGTACATTTGCCCTCGCTGCAATCGCCGGAAAATGCTAACGGACAGTAAAAAATCATTGAAGCCTCCTTGCCTGTGGCGACCTGACTTTCAATAACCCATCCATTGACCGGTTACACCGTACAAACCTTGCAACATTGGTACCCGCTAAGTATAAACCGCTAATCATTGTTGTCAAACGATCGGAGCAGAGCAATCGGATCAGGCACGAAACATTTAGCGGAACCTCCAATAAAAAAAAGGGGCAGACTGCATGTCGCAGTCTGCCCCTTTTACAGTTATGGCTTTGTCGGTCGTTTAGACGATGGCCTTCATGCCCTGCATGGCGGCACGCAGCTCCTCGCCGACCTCTTCGATGAGGTGGTTGCGGATCTCGGCGTTGACAGCCACCAGGGTGCTGTTGTCAACGCTGTTGTCGGCCACATCGAGGCCCTTGCCGATGACATCGGTACCGACTTTGGCCATGAAATCCTGCAACAGCGGCACGCAGGCGTGAGCAAAGAGGTAGCAGCCGTACTCGGCGGTGTCGGAGATGACCCGGTTCATTTCGTAAAGCTTCTTGCGGGCGATGGTGTTGGCGATCAGCGGCGTTTCGTGCAGCGACTCGTAGTAGGCCGACTCGGGCTCGATGCCGGCGGAAACCATGGTTTCGAAAGCCAGTTCGACGCCAGCCTTGACCATAGCCACCATCAGGATGGCCTTGTCGAAGTATTCCTGCTCGGAGATCTCGCCGGCGCCTTCGGTCTGTTCGAAGGCGGTCTTGCCGGTCTCTTCACGCCAGGTCAGCAGCTTGACGTCATCGTTGGCCCAGTCTTCCATCATGGTGCTGGAGAACTCGCCGGACAGGATGTCGTCCATGTGCTTTTCGAAAAGAGGCCGCATGATGTCCTTGAGCTCATCGGCCAAACCATAGGCGACCAGTTTGGCGGGGTTGGAGAGGCGATCCATCATGTTGGTGATGCCGCCGTGCTTGAGGGCCTCGGTGATGGTCTCCCAGCCGAACTGGATCAATTTGACCGCGTAAGGCGCATCGATGCCGTTCTGGGTCATCTTGTCGAAGCAAAGCAGCGCACCGGCCTGCAGCATACCGCAGAGGATGGTCTGCTCGCCCATCAGGTCGGACTTGACCTCGGCGACAAAAGACGACTCGAGCACACCGGCGCGGTCGCCGCCCTGGGCAGAGCAGAGCGCCTTGGCGATCTCCAGGCCGTCGCCGTTGGGATCGTTCTCGCCGTGCACGGCGATCAAGGTCGGTACGCCGAAGCCGCGCTTGTATTCTTCGCGCACCTCGGAGCCGGGGCACTTGGGAGCGACCATGATAACAGTCAGGTCCTCGCGGATCTGAGTGCCTTCCTCGACGATGTTGAAGCCGTGGGCATAGGAGAAGACCGCGCCTTGCTTCATCAGCGGCACAACGGTGTTGACCACGTCGGTGTGCTGCTTGTCGGGAGCGAGGTTCATGACGATGTCGGCGGTCGGCAGCATCTCTTCGTAGGTGCCGACGGCGAAGCCGTTCTCGGTGGCGTTGAGGTAGGACTGACGCTTCTCTTCAATAGCCCCTTTACGCAGGGTATAGGAAACGTCGAGACCGCTGTCGCGCATGTTGAGGCCCTGGTTAAGGCCCTGGGCGCCGCAACCGACGATGACGATTTTCTTGCCCTTGGCGTACTCGCAACCGTTGGTGAATTCAGCGGCATCCATGAAGCGGCAGGTGCCGAGTTCCTGCAGCTGACGGCGCAGCGGCAGCGAATTGAAGTAGTTCTGTCCCATGGCTCTTCTCCTTATGTGAGTTGATTGAAAACACCTATTCTAAGCAATTTTGGGCACCATACCCGAAAATAGCTATTGCGTAAATTGATTTATTGCGAATACTATATTGTGATTTCTGCAACAATAGGAAGTATTCATGGATATCCGCCATCTGGAGATTTTTCTCACCCTGGCCGAACTGCTTCACTTCGGCCGCGCCAGCCAGGCCTGCAACCTCAGCCCCTCGGCCCTGACCCGGGCCATCCAACGCCTTGAAGATGAAGTCGGCCAGCCCCTCTTCGTCCGTGACAATCGCCGGGTGGCCCTGTCGACCTCCGGCGAACGGTTTCGCGCCTATGCCCGACGGGCGGTTCAGGAGTGGCACGCTATGCGCGGAGCCATGCAGAACACGACAGCCATCTCCGGCAACCTCTCCATCTATGCTTCGGTCACCGCGGTATACAGTCTGCTGCCGCGACTCCTGGAAGCCTACCGCAGCGCTTACCGCGAGGTGCAACTCGAACTACGCACCGGCGCCGCCGAACGGGCCATACCCCTGGTGCAGAGCGGCGAAATCGATCTGGCGGTGGCCGCCCTGCCCGACCGCTACCGCAGTCAGTTGCAGTTCCTTCCCATCATCAACACGCCGCTTCTGTTCATCGCCCCCTTGCAAAGTGAAGCCGCGGAACTGCCCCTGCGCGACGGCATCATCGACCTGGCTCGGGCACCGCTGGTGGTGCCACAGCGTGGCCTGTCGCGCCGTCGACTCGACCAGTGGCTGAAAGAGCGGCGCATCACGCCCAACATCAGCACTGAAGTCTCGGGCAACGAGGCCTTGATCGCCATGGTGCGGCTCGGCTGCGGCATCGGCATCGTGCCGGAGCTGGTCCTGGCGCGCAGCCCCTTTCGCGAGGAGGTGCGCATCCTCGATGCCGCACCGCAGCTCGATCCTTATGCGGTCGGCCTCTGCACCAGCAAGCGCAACCTGCAGCGGCCGGTGGTGCAGGCTTTCTGGCAGCTGGCAGTGGAGCGCTCCGGGGTGAAAGTCGATTTCTAGCCAACCCTGCAATCCGCCTAGACAGGTCCCGTTCTTTTTCTTTTTGTGAAAAGATTTTGGTTGGTCCTGCATTTTTCTTCGCGCCTTCGCGTCTTCGCGTGAAAACGAACCGGAGTCAACCAATCTCACGCGAAGCCGCGAAGATCACGAAGAGGCCCAATAACCCGCTTGGAGGTGGGGCCGTCGTATCCTTGCTTTGCCAAAACCTCTTTTCCAGAAAACACCAACGAACCCGGAAAACAGTCTCATACTTCTTGATTGGGAAATTTGATCGTCTCGCCTCCGGGGGTGCGCAGCAGCGCCTGGTCCCCGAGCTGCAGCAGGTATTCGGGTAACAGCGGAATCTTGCCCTTGCCGCCCGGAGCATCGATGACGTAGTGGGGCAAGGCCATGCCGGACAGGGGGCCGCGCAGGGTCCGCAGGATATCCAGGCCGGTCTCGATGCGAGTACGGAAATGGCCGGTGCCGCGCACCAGGTCCATATGGTGCAGGTAGTAGGGGCGCACCCGCAGCCGCAGCAGACCGCGCCACAGGGTGGCCAGGGTTTCCGCCGCATCGTTGACTCCCCGCAACAGGACCGTCTGGTTGCCGAGCACGATGCCGGCATCGGCCAGCCTCGTGCAGGCACGCATCGCCTGCGGGGTCAGTTCGCGGAGGTGGTTGAAGTGGGTGTTGAGGTAGAGGGGCTGAAAGCGGCGCAGCAGGCGGCACAGCTTGTCGGTGATGCGTTCCGGCAGGGTCACCGGCAGGCGGCTGCCGATGCGCACCATTTCCACATGGGGAATAGCGGTTAAACGACGCAGGATCGATTCCAGCTGCTCGTCTTCCAGCAGCAGCGGATCGCCGCCGGACAGGAGCACGTCATGCACCTCCGGACGACCGGCGATATACTCGATCCCTGCAGCGAGGTCCTTTTCGCTGACCTGCATGGCCGAGCAGCCGAGCTTGCGCTTGCGGGTGCAAAAGCGGCAGTAAGTGGCGCAGTCGCTGCCGGCCAGTAGCAACACCCGGTCGGGGTAGCGATGCACCACCGCCGGTGCCGGCGAGAGCCGCCCCTCGTCCAGGGGATCGGGCGAAGGGGTCGGGTCGGACAATTCGCGCGAATCCGGAACGCACTGGCGCCAGATGGCATCGCCGGGCGCTTCGATCAGGTCAAGATAATAGCGGCTGACGCGCATGGGGTAGCGCCGCGCCACCTCCTGCAGCGGCGCCGCATCGATACCGAACCGCTCCGCCAGTTCGAGGGGATCGACAAGGGCCTGCCGCAGGCTATGTTGCCAGGCTTCCATCAACAGAACTACTCCAAACAAAAAGAGTGTCGAGATTTACCACAGGCGCCACGCCAAGTCCATGGCACAAAACAACAACGCAACGTAGTTATGCTCCTTGCTCCAACTGTACGAGCGTGCCGGAGAAAACTCCTGTTTCTACCACCCGCTCGCTGCGCTCACTCGAGCACACAGAGGCCACAAAGAAAACCTTCCTTGTCCACGGAAGACACTGTATACACAGAAACAGACATTCCAACCTTTCCGTGTTTTCCGTGGACCGTTTATCCCTCGTTATCCATTTTATTGAACTTTGTTCATTTCATGGTCTGGGGATCGAACAGAAAGGCGTGATTGGAGGTGAACAGCGGCGGAGTGCGATTGACGATGGCGCGAATTAAAGGCGAGGCAAGCAGCTTTTGCTGCAGAAAACGCCTCGCTTCGCCGCGCCGCCGCTGCTCGGCTTCGCCGGTCAGGTAAAGCCCCCGCGCCGCCTGATCATCAGTTTCGCTGTCTGCAGCCAGCTGCGACTGATGGGGCAGGTTCATAATGGCCAGGTTGAGAAAACTGATCGCCCCGGCATGCTCTTCCAGAAAATGCAGCGTGGCCAGGCGCTCTTCCTCCGTCTCGCCGGGCACCCCCAGCATGACGTAGACGTAGCTGGCGATGCCGGCCCTCTGCAGAGAACGCAGCACCGCTGAAGCGGTTTCGATACGGGTGCCCTTGCCAAGGCGGTCGAGCACCTTCTGGGAGCCGCTTTCAAGGCCGAGCTGCAGCATGCGGCAACCGGCAGCGGCAAGCTGGCCGGTCAACCGATCGTCGGCCAAAGCCTTCTCGAAGCGAACGAAACCGTACCAGGCCAGACCGGAAAGATCGTCGCTGCGGGCAGCCAGCTCCCGCAGCACCGGCAACGGCAGGGCATCGTCGGTGAAATGCACGTGTCGCACCCGCCACTTGCGGGCCAGCCGCAACAGCAGGTCGGGCAACTCAGCCGGGGTGAAACTGCGATAGGGGTGGGTCGGAGCGACGGCCTCGGGACAGAACAGGCAGCGCTGCCAATAGCAGCCGCGCGAGGCGGTCACTGGCAATACCGGCTCGGGGTTCAGGTAGCCGGCAGGTTCCAAACCGCTGAAATCGGGTTCAAAGGCCAGGGAGGAACCGCCTTCGAGAAAGAACTGTCCTCCGCCACCTTCTCTGGCCAGCTGCAGCAGGACATCTTCCCCGGGGCCAAAGACCAGATGGTCGAAAGGAGCCAGAAGGCCGACCGCAGCCTCCAGCTCCTGTCGCCAGGAGGTCAACATACCGCCGCCGGCTACCAGGGTCAGCCCAGGCAGGGCACGGCGCAGCAACCCGGCCAGCTCGAAGGCCGGCAGCAACTGGTGTCGGTAATTAACGGACAGGGCGATGAGGCGCGGTTTGCGGGCCACGACCGCCGGCAACAACTGCTCGCGAAAGAAAGGGCGGAACAGGGTGGCGGCCTCGCCGGCAGCCAGATCTTGCAGATCAGCCAGGGAGAATTCCGAAAGGCCCTGGTGCTGGTAGTCGCCGAGGGTCAGACGTTCGTCGCCTTCTGGACCGCGATAGATGCCGAGAGCGGTATTGAGGTGCTGAACGGCACTCTGATAGCGGGCGAAGGAGCGGCAGGCGGCAGGGGTTGTGAGAAGCTGCCAGGAACGCTCGGCGTGTTTCACCGCCCGCTTAAGAGCAGTAGTCTGCTCTTCGGGGGCCGCTACCGCCAACTGGTCGGGCTGAAGCAGATAGCGGTAGGCAGCCAGATTGGCATCGAAGGCGCTGGCCTCTATTCCGTGACGGCGCAAGTGGCCGAGGAGCACGGCCAGACCGAGGGGCGGGCCGGCCGGCTTGACCGCCGGCGGCTGCAACAACAACACCATCACGCGATCAGGAGTTCCTGCGGCCGTGGCCGAACCAGGTCAAAGCGGCCAGCAGCATGATACCGACATCACGCAACAGGGCCATCTGAGCACTGGTGTGCCCCTCGCCACCGGGCCGGAAACATCCGCAATCGATATCGAGACCACGCAAAATAACGCTCAGCAGAGCGAGTATGAAGACCCCGTTCATGCCAGCCACCAGCAAGGTGGCCGGGCGCACCTGGCGGCCGAACAGCAGTAACAGACCGGCGGCCAGTTCAACATACGGCAAGGTGGCGGCAACCAGGAAGTTGAGCTGATAGGGGAGCAGCTGATAGTTGGCCACGCTGCCGGCAAAGGCCACGACATCGAGAGCCTTGACCGACCCGGCATAGCAGAAAATAGCCGCCAGCGCCAAACGGCTGCCGTGATATAGGATGGCAAGGAAGGTTTTCATGGCTGTCCCCCTTCCAGCGGCAGACCGGCCGCCTGCCATTCGGGAAGCCCCCCTTCGAAGATACGCACTTGCCGGTATCCGGCGGCGATCAACTGCTCGGCCAGAACGAAGGAATCGTTGCAGTCATAACCGCTGCAATAAACAATCAAGGGGATATCGAGTGGCACTTCGGCCTGCAGGGAGGGCAATTCGGACGTCACTTCGCCCCGCGGCAGGGAGCGGGCTCCGGGCAGATGGCCTTCGGCAAAGGCCTCACGGCTGCGGGCATCGATAAGCAGGGTAGAGGTGCCCTGCAGCTCGCGCACTTCGTCCAGCTCCACCGGCAGGGGCAAAACCATATCGGCCGGCTCACTGACAGCAACCGACCCGGAACTCAATGACCGTCCTGACAATGCCCGCCACAACAGCCGGCTGTTGACCGCCAGACCGACGAGGGCCGCCAGCAGAGCAATCAGCAGCGCCCGCAGCAGATCGCGTCGCAGTCCGTTCAAAACATCACTCATCGGGAGACTCCGTCAGTTCGGGAGCAAATGATTTGAGCATCTCCTTCAACCGACCGTTGTCCTGTTCCAACCGTGCGATGCGCTGGTTGCATTCGGTGACCACCTCGTTCAGTTCCTCGACGAGCCGAGCCTGGTGGGCGTAACGAATTTCAAGTTCGGTCAGACGTTCATCGAATTGTGACATGTTTTTCCCCCTGACTGATTGCCTGGCCTTACGAGACAAATTTTGCTCAAAATTGTCTTGTCATGCTAACAGAACAGCACAGTCCCGGCAATAAGCTGAAAGGTTCCATGACGCTTTGCATCATAGAAGGATTTGCGTATAATCTCATGAGACGCATCTTCGCATTCGTTCCTGACTTTCAACTGAGCGAGGCCTTTGATGAACCGCACCCTTCCCTCCCCATGGCGCTCTCTGGCCCCGGAAAAACTTTTATCGTTTCCATTCCTGTTTTGCTTGATAAGCCTGCTCGGCCTGCTGCTGATCTTGCCAGACACTCTCCTGGCAACCGCAGAGCCGAAAATGTCCGACATGGTTCATCCGCAGCACCCAACCGACGACAACCATCAGCATCATGAGCATCAGCCCATGGCGGACAGCCAGGTCGGCATCGACGAGCGCCTCGGCGCCGTTATCCCTCTCGACCTGACATTCCGGGATGAGGAAGGCCGACCGGTTGTGCTTCGCGATCTGGTTAAAGGTCCCACCATCATCGCCCCAATCTATTACAGCTGCCCCAACGTCTGTGCCTTTCTGCAAGCTGATCTGGCTCGCAACCTGCCATTGATCAAAAAGCAGCCGGGAAAGGACTACCGGGTGCTGTCGATCAGCTTCGACGAGCGGGACACACCGGCGGCCGCCCGCGCGGCACGCAAGACCTACCTGACCGCCATGGGCCGCCCCTTCCCTGCCGAGGGCTGGCGCTTTTTGACCGGCGAAGCCGCCGCCAGCCGGGCCCTGACCGGAGCGGCCGGCTATCGATACATGCGGCAGGGCAACGACTTTCTACATCCGGTGGTAATCTTCGTCGTGACCGGCGAAGGACGCATCGTCCGCTATCTGCATGGCACCCGCATGCTGCCCATGGACCTGACCCTGGCCCTCACCGAAGCCAGCGAAGGCCGCCTCGGCAGCACCATTCGCAAAGTGGTGCGCTTCTGTTTCAGCTATGACCCGCAACAAAAACACTATGTTTTTAACTTGTTGCGCATTTCCGCCACGGTAATTCTGGTGACTGCCGGAGGCTTTCTGCTGTTTCTGATCGTCTCCGCCCGCAAGAAATAACCCCAGCCTGATCAACAAGAAAGACTGTTTACTCCATGGCACAGAAAATAGAACCCGGCTTTTTCCAGGCATCCAACCGGCAGCCAGCACTCTTTGACTGGATCTTCTCCGTAGACCACAAGCGCATCGGCCTGCTCTATCTCTATTCCGTCAGTATTTTCTTCCTGGCCGGGGTGCTGCTCGGCCTCCTGCTTCGCCTGGAACTCATCTCCCCCGGCCCGACCATCGCTACCGCCCAGACCTACAACGCCCTCTTCACCCTGCACGGGGTGGTGATGATCTTTCTCTTTATCATCCCCGGTATTCCCGGAGCCTTCGGCAACCTCATGCTGCCGTTGCAGATCGGTGCCCAGGACGTGGCCTTCCCGCGCCTCAACCTGTTGTCCTGGTGGCTCTACATCCTCGGCGCCTTCATGGCCCTGACCTCGTTGTTCAGCGGCGGCGGGCCGCCGGACACTGGCTGGACCTTTTACGTCCCGTTCAGTGCGGAAACTCCCACCAACGTCTCGCTGGCTCTGCTGGCGGTGTTCATCATCGGCTTTTCCTCGATCCTCACCGGGGTCAACTTCGTCACCACGGTCCATCGCCTGCGGGCGCCGGGCATGCACTGGGGGCGGCTGCCGCTCTTCGTCTGGTCCCTCTACTCCACTGCCTGGGTGCAGATTCTGGCTACCCCCGTGCTCGGCATCACCGTGGTGCTGGTAATGGTCGAACGGCTGATCGGCCTCGGCCTGTTCGACCCGGGCCGTGGCGGCGACCCGATCCTCTACCAGCACCTGTTCTGGATTTACTCCCACCCGGCGGTCTACATCATGGTACTGCCGGCCATGGGAGTGGTATCGGAAATCATTCCTGTCTTCTCCCGCAAACCGACCTTCGGTTACAAGGCCATCGCCGCCTCGAGCGTGGCGATCGCTGCTGCCGGTTCGCTTGTCTGGGGCCACCACATGTTCGTCAGCGGCATGAGCGACACCGCGATCCTGGTCTTTTCCCTGCTGACCTTCCTGGTCGCCATCCCCTCGGCGGTCAAGGTTTTCAACTGGGTGGCCACCCTCTACCGCGGCTCCATCTCTCTCGATCCACCGATGCTGTTTTCCCTGGCTTTCGTCTTTCTCTTTTCCGTCGGCGGCCTGACCGGCCTGATCCTCGGCTCGGCTGCCACCGATGTCCATGTCCACGACACCCACTTCGTGGTCGGCCACTTCCATTACGTCATGTTCGGCGGCACCGGCTTCGCCTTTTTTGCCGCCCTGCACTACTGGCTGCCGAAGGTTTTCGGCCGCCTCTACGACAGGAAGGTAGCCACTGTCGCCTGGGCCATCGTCTTCGCCGGCTTTAACCTGCTCTATTTTCCCATGCTGCTGGTCGGCCTGCGCGGCATGCCGCGCCGCTATTACGACTATCTGCCGCAGTTCCAGCAACTCAATGTCATCGCCACCATCGGCTCCTGGGTGGTGGCCATTGGAGTACTGCTAATGTTCGTCAACCTCTATCGCGGCATGCGACGCGGTACGGCGGCCGGCGACAATCCCTGGCAGGCCGCCACGCTCGAATGGGTGCTGTCTTCGCCACCTCCGGCGGAAAACTTCGCCAAGCCGCCGCAGGTAACCCATGGCCCCTACGATCTTCAACAGGCGGGGAAACCATGACCATGCAACGGGATGCAACCGGGGCCCGCCTCGGCATGTGGCTGTTTCTGTTCTCGGAACTGCTGCTGTTCGGCGGCCTGTTTCTGCTCTTCGCCGTCTACCTGGCCCGCTATCCGGCCGATTTTGCCGCCGGCGGCCTCCAGCTCGACACCCTGTTCGGCACCTGCAATACGACCCTGTTGATCACCAGCAGCCTGACCGTAGCCCTGGCCCTGAGCGCCCTGCAACAGGGACGGCGCCGGCTCTGCCTGGGAATGCTCAGTGCCACTATCTTGGCATCGCTGCTGTTTTTGGCGATCAAGGCCATCGAATGGCAGGCCAAGTTCGACCATGGCCTGTTTCCCGGCGGTGCCGAACTGGAAGCACTGGCACCGGGCCAGCAGGTCTTTTTCGGCCTCTATTTCATGACCACCGGCCTGCACGGTCTGCATGTGTTGGTCGGCGTGGCGCTGATGTTATGGACCCTCGGCCTGATCCGCGGCGGCCGGGTAACCGAACAAGACCCGATCATGCTGGAAAACGCCGCCCTCTACTGGCACCTGGTCGACCTGGTCTGGATTTTCATTTTTCCTCTGTACTATCTGCTACTTTAGCAGGCTGATGAAAAACAGCCTGCGAAGCCCAAGGATGGGTGACCAAAATCAAGGAGGATTTTTAAGCCCTTGATATTGAAAGCATGACGGAAACCTTGTTTTCGGCTTGCGCTGTTGAAAAAAGCCACGGAGGGACTTTTTCAACAAGCTACAGGGAGGCTTTCATGGAACAACATGCGCATCCGGCACTCAGTTTTCGCTGCCTGACCATCGTCTGGGCTCTGCTGCTGGTTCTGACCGGCATCACGGTGGGCGTTTCACGCCTGGACCTTGGAGCGCTCAACATCTGGGCGGCCCTCGGTATCGCCACCCTGAAGGCGAGCCTGGTAATCCTCTACTTCATGCACCTGAAAAACGAACCGCTCCTGTTCAAGGTCTGCCTGTTTATTACCCTGTTGACCCTGGCTGCGTTCATCGGCTTGACATTTTTTGACGTCCTTTATCGCTGAGAGAAACCGTGACCGATTTGCCCTTTACCACCATAGAAGCCGTCGACGCCGTCTTTCTCTACATCTTCGGCATTGCCGCCCTGCTGTTGGTCGGCATCACCGCAACCATGGTGGTGTTCGTGGTCCGCTATCACCGCCGGCGCCATCCGCAGCCGCAGCCGAGTCCCAGTTCCCGATTGTGGCTGGAACTGGTCTGGACCCTGATTCCGACCCTGATTGTGCTGAGCATGTTCTGGTACAGCTGGGAAGGTTATCTGAAATTGAGCGATGTACCGCCCGATGCGCTCAAGGTGGAGGCCGAGGGCCGCAAATGGTCGTGGAAATTCACTTACGAAAACGGTCACAGCAGTGATCGCCTCTACGTGCCGGTGGGCAGGGCGGTGCGGGTGGCAATCGTATCGCGCGATGTGGTGCACAGCCTGTACATTCCGGCATTTCGGGTCAAAAAGGACGCTGTACCCGGCATCACCACCTACGTCTGGTTCCGAGCCCCGGAAGCAGGCTCCTACGATCTGTTCTGTGCCGAATATTGCGGAGTCGCCCATTCCTCCATGATCACTACCGTCGAAGCCTTGCCGGAAGAGCAATTCATCGCCTGGCTTGAAAAGAGCAAAAAGCCGCCCGTGGCCGAAGGCCCGGCCCTGCTGACCCGCCATGGCTGCATCGCCTGTCATTCTTTGGATGGCAGCCCAGGCATCGGGCCGACCTTCCAGGGATTGTTCGGGCGTCAGACCCAGGTCGTAACCGACGGCCGCGAGCGTACCCTGCGCGCCGATCAGGACTATGTGTGGCGCTCCATCGTCCGCCCCCAGGCCGACCAGGTAGTCGGTTATTCGCCGGTCATGCCCTCCTACGAGGGCCAAATTCCGCCAGCCGAACTGCAATCGATAGTTGATTATCTGTGCAGCGAGCCGGCACCGGCTGCACCGGCAGCGCCATGATCGCCGGGCTGTTGCGTGTTCGCCTGTGCGGTGCAGTGGCCCTGGCCGCCCTCGCAGGGCTGCTGCTCTGCCCCGATGCTTCCCTTGCTGGCGCCCTGCCACTGGGTTGCGGCGCCTGGCTGCTGGCCAGCTGCGGCACCATGCTCAATCAGCTCCAGGAACGGCACAGCGACACCCTCATGCTCCGCACTCGCCACCGTCCCTTGCCGGCCGGGCGCCTGCGGCCATCGACGGTGCTCGCCGCTGCGGTAATTTTCGGCACTTTCGGCCTGACGCTCCTGGCCTCCTGCGATTGGCGCAGCGCTGCAGCAGGCGCCCTGGCCCTGCTCTGTTACAACGGTCTCTATACTCCCCTGAAAAAGCATAGCGCCCTGGCCCTGCTTCCGGGCGCCTGTTGCGGCAGCCTGGCTCCGGCTCTCGGCTGGCTGGCCGGCGGCGGGCAGGCAGACGACCCTCGCCTGATTCTGCTGGGCGGCCTTTTGCTGCTCTGGCAACTGCCCCATTTCTGGGTGCTGGCTCTGCGCCACCGCGCCGATTTGCAGCGAGCCGGACTCTTTCCCGACCTGCCCCTGCAAACGAGCCCTCCCTTGTATGGGCTGATTTTTCTCTGGACCTTCGCCCTGTCTGTAGCTACCCTGTTGTTGCCGGCCTTCGGTATGGTGCCAAATTGGGCGGCTGTGCTGCTCAGCCTGGCGGTGTGGGTCGCACCATTGAAAAGCTGGCGCACATCGCGAACATCGTCGTTTGACTGCAAAGCTGTCGCCGCATCTGCCTCCAACTCCTAGCCATTAAACGTTCACCATGTCTTCCCGAGCCACAAAAAACCGTCTTACTGTCTATCTGTTGATCTTCATCCTGGTGATGCTGACCGGCACCTTCGGTTTCATGCTGACGGAAGGCCTCTCCCTGGCCGATTCCGCCTACTTCACCATGGTGACCGTCGCCACCGTCGGCTACGGCGATATCAGTCCCGTCACCCTAACCGGCAAAGGCCTGGCCATCGCTCTGATCGTTGCTGGCGTCGGCACCTTCGTCAGTTTGTTTGCCAACGCCACGGAAATTTTCATCGAGCGGCATGACAACCGGATTCGCCTGCAGAAATTGCAGATGGTAATCGGTCTCTTTTTCAGTGAAGCGGGCACCGAACTGATGCGTTACTTTGCCGCAGCGGACTGCCAAGGAGACGCTCTTGAGGAAGCCCTGGCCCTAAACGACGACTGGCAGGTCCGCGACTATCAGCAGGCCCTGAAAAGACTCGATCGCCACCTGTTCAAAGTCGATGTGCAGCAGGTCGACCTCAAGCAATTGCGATCCTTTCTCGGCGACCAGTCCCAGTTACTGGTGCGTCTGCTGGAAAGCCCCTACATGCTGGAACACGAGTCCTTCACCGACCTGCTCATCGCAGTCATGCATCTCAAGGAAGAACTGCTACACCGTGACGATTTCGAGAAACTGCCGGAGAGCGACAGCGATCACTTGTGCGGCGACATTCGCCGTGTCTATTCGCAGCTGGTGCGGCAGTGGCTGCTCTATGTACAGCAGCTGCAGAACAACTACCCCTTCCTCTTTTCCCTGACTCTGCGCACCAATCCTTTCGACCGCGGCGCTTCCGTCATCGTCCGCTAGGAGCCTGGCGGAGTTGGGGCTCCCAACGAGAAAAGAGAATGAGTAGAAACACTTCTGGCTCCAGTAAAAGCGGCTGGCCGGAGAACCCCCAAAAACATCACCACCCGTTCGCTTCGCTCACTGGAGAACACAGAGAAAACCAGATGATTTAATTGAATTTCTCTGTGACTATTGTGGTGAACTCTTTTGATCTTGACAGATCAACTTGAACCAGATGAATAAGCAGCAAGGGATAATAGGGCCGGTTTACCGCTTTCGTAGTAGAGGCATGTTAATATCCTAGTCCTTCCACTCCTTGCGGCTGCGCTTGAGTTCCGAGCGCTGTCTCTTCTGCTGCAGGCGCCGTTCGCGAGCAGCACGGCCTGGCCTGGTGGCAATCCGCTTGCGCGGCCGGCGGCGCAGGGCCTGCAAACGCTCTTCAAGACGCGCCAGAGCCCGTTCCAGGTTGCGCTGCCGGGAACGCTCCTCGGCGGCGACCACCACGATGCCGGTCGGCACATGCTTGATGCGCACTGCTGTTTCGGTCTTGTTCTTTTTCTGGCCGCCGGGACCGGACGCGCGGTAATAGCCGATAACCAGATCCTGCCGTTTCAACAATGTCCTGCCTCCTGCAGAAAGATGGCATTATTCCGCCAGTCATGTTAGAAGAAATACATCGCCAAGACAACGTCTTCTCTTTTACCTGGTTCCGTGAGTAATGGGCGAGAAAAGAGTGTAAGTGCTTGGCCTGGAAAAGGGTTTCAAAAAATCTGAGGCGCACCCATAGGTTCGTCGGTGATTTTTGGAACCCTTAGACGGTCAATGACTTGCGCTATTTTTCCGTCAATTACTCACGGATTCAGGCTTTACTCATGTCACGAGGAGCCCGTCATGAGCCATTTTGCCATCACCATCATCGGCCGCGACCGCCCGGGCATCGTTGCTCAGGTCACCAAAATTCTGTTTGATCTCGGCTGCAATATTGCCGATTCGAGCTGTACCATCCTCGGTGGCCAGTTCGCCATGATCCTGATCGTTTCCCACCCTGAGTTCAACTCGTTGGAAAGTTTCGGCAACGCCTTCGAACCGCTGGAACAGGACGGCCTCTCGGTCTTTACTCGCATTTTGCGCCCCGGCGGCGAAGAGCCCCCCCAATTGCAGGGCCAGCTCTGTCTCATCTCAGTCTACGGCTCGGACAAGCCGGGCATCGTCTATCCGGTGGTCAAGGAACTGGGCGATCGACAGATCAATATCACCGACCTCAACACCAAGCTGGTCGGCCCGCCGGAGCGCCCGGTCTATGTGATGATGATCGAAGCCGTGCTACCGCCCGCCATCCTTCTGGAAGAACTGGCTGAGGCAATGAACGAACTGAAGAAGAGCCTCCAGGTTGACATCACGGTGCGCGACATCACTCCGGTGGAGCTGTAACTGATGGCGGTTCGCGAAATCCTCTGTTATCCCGATCCACGGCTGAAAACCGTCTGCGATCCAGTCGACGAACTGAACGAGGACTGCGACGTCCTGGTGCAGGACCTGCTCGACACCATGATTGCCGCCGGTCACTCGGTGGGGGTGGCGGCTCCGCAGATCGGTGTTCCGCTACGGGTGGCGGTGGTCGATGTCTCATCCAGCAAACTCGGGCGCGAAAACAACCACGGCCAACTGGTGATGATCAATCCGGAGATTCTCGAGCAATCCGGGGAAAAAACCATGCGAGAAGGCTGCATGAGTGTCCCCGACTATACCGGCAACGTGGCCCGAGCCGAAGAAATCCTGGTGCAGTTTCTCGACCGCCATGGCGAGTGCCGAGCCATTCGCGCCAGCGGTTTCGAGGCAGTAGCCATCCAGCACGAACTCGACCACTTGGATGGTTTGCTTTTTCTCGACCGTGTGTCAAGTTTAAAAACCGACCTTTTTCGGCGCAAGAAACGCTGACACGTTTTCATCCTGCGTACTGCCGATTCCCCGTCCCCAGGCGATTGCCACGCTGGCTGTAGACACATCCGCCAGCGATCAGTCGGTTTTTTCCGTGCTATACTTGAACACACTTGACGGTGCAACCTATTGTCCTATTTGATGTCTTTTGTCATGCGGCCCCAGGAGCTGTCCAATGAGCCAACAGCCTCTTATATCACCCGCCAGCGAAGCCAATCAGAACCTGCTCGACAACGTTCACCCAACCGACTGGAGCAACCCGCAACCTGCCCCCTGCTATAACCTGGTGGTCCTCGGTGGAGGGCCGGCGGGCCTGGTAACGGCCGCCGGCGCAGCCGGTCTCGGCGCCAGGGTGGCCCTGGTGGAAAAGTCCCTGCTCGGTGGCGATTGCCTCAATCTCGGCTGCGTTCCCTCAAAATGCCTGATTCGCTCCGGTCGGGCGCTGCACAATGCCCGCCACACCGGCTCACTCGGCATCCTCGACGTCCCGAATCTACAAGCCGATTTTTCCCACGTCATGGCTCGCATGCAAAAAGTAAGAGCCGGCCTGAGCGATCACGATTCGGCTCGGCGCTTCAGCAAGGAGCTTGGCGTCGACGTATTCCTCGGCGAAGGTCGCTTCACCGGCCCCAACCGCTTACAGGTCGGCGAACAGACCCTGGCCTTCAAAAAAGCCGCCATCTGCACCGGCGCTCGGGCCGCGGCGCCGCCCATTCCCGGACTGGAGGAAGCCGGCTTTCTGACTAACGAAACGGTCTTTTCCCTCGACAAATTGCCGGCACGACTGGCTGTTTTCGGCGCCGGGCCAATCGGCTGCGAACTGGCTCAGTCCTTCGCCCGTCTCGGCAGTGAAGTGACGATCTTCGAATACGGCCCGAGGCTTTTACCCAGAGAGGATGCGGATGCCGCCGAAATTATTCGTCAAACCTTTGTCGAAGAGGGCCTTCGCCTTTTTTTCAACGTTCGCACACAAAAAGTCGAACGCCAGGGGACCGAGCGGCTGATCCATTATGAATACAATGGAAGCAAGGACATCCTGGCCGTCGACCAGATTCTGGTCGGCGTCGGCCGGGCTCCCAATGTCGAGGGGTTCGGCCTGAAGGAAGCCGAAGTCGACTATCATCCCCGCTCCGGCATCCGGGTCAACGACCGTCTGCAGACCACTAACCCACGCATCTTCGCCGCCGGAGATGTCTGCTCCCTCTACAAGTTCACCCACAGTGCCGATGCCCAGGCACGTATCGTCATCGCCAACGCGTTGTTTCTTGGCCGTCAGCGCAACTCGCAACTGGTAATTCCCTGGGCGACCTACACCTCACCCGAAATCTCCCATGTCGGCATGTACGAAAAAGAGGCCCGGGACCGCGGCTTCCAGGTCCACACCCTGACCGTGCCCCTGGCGGATACCGATCGAGCTCATATCGACAGCGAAACACAGGGCTTTGCCCGAGTTCACCTGAAAAAAGGCACGGACAAGATCCTCGGCGCCACCATCGTCGCCCAGCACGCCGGTGAAATGATCGGGGAACTGGCCATGGCCGTAACCAACGGCCTCGGTCTTAATGCCATCGGTCGTACCCTGCACCCCTATCCGACTCAGGCTGAAGTCATCAAAAAACTGGCCGACGCCTACCAGCGTAGTCGCCTGACCCCGAAGCTGAAAAAGCTGCTCGAACTCTGGTTGCGCTGGCAGCGCCGTTGAAAGGGGAGAACACACTGATGAGCAGTCCGCTTGCGGGAAAAAAACAAGCCCTGAGTGAAGTGGCCCGGCAGGCCTGCCGCCACAGCTACGCCCCCTACAGCCAGTTTCCTGTCGGAGCAGCCGTGCTGACCGACAGCGGCAACATCGTGGCCGGCTGCAATGTGGAAAACGCCTCGCTGGGACTGACCTGCTGCGCCGAACGGGTCGCTCTATTCCAAGCCATCTCACAGGGTGCGCGACGGATCGTCGCTTTGGCCATCTATACCCCGACGGCAACCCCGACAGCGCCCTGTGGTGCCTGCCGGCAGGTGCTGCAGGAATTCGGCCCGCAAGCCACCATAATCTCTCTCTGCGACAGTGAGGAGGTCCTGGAAACCTCCCTTGCCGACCTGCTGCCGGCCCCCTTCCCGACAAACCGATCGAAGGACTGAATGCCATGGATTCCTCCCCACTTTACCACATCGGATTCGGCCTCCAGGACCTCGGCGACCCGGCTCCGGTCACCGCCTTATTGTGCGGCGACCCTGAACGCAGTCGACAGATTGCCGAACAGACTGCCGGGGTGACCCTCTGCAAAAACCTGTCGCAGCACCGCGGCCTGAACAGCTACCTGGTCCGTCTGGCGGACGACACCCCGCTGCTGGTTGCCACCAGCGGCATGGGCGCCCCTTCACTGAGTATCGTAGTTAACGAACTCTGCCAGATCGGTATCCGCCGCATGATTCGGGTCGGTACCTGCGGCGCTATTGCAGATGGGGTCGAAACCGGCAGCGTGGTGATCAGCCACGCGGCCCTTTGCCGTCAGGGGGCCGCCGACGATATCGCGCCGCCCGAATATCCGGCCGCGGCCGACCCCTTTCTGACTGTGGCCCTGGTCGAGGCTGCCCAAATTCTCAAGGTCCCCTGGCACCTTGGCATTACCGCTTCGGTCGACACCTTCTACGAAGGTCAGGAGCGGAGCAGCCGCTCGGCCAACCCTCATCTGTTGCGCTGCTTGCAGGGTATCACCGACGAATACCGCCGACTCCACATCCTCAATTATGAAATGGAGGCCGGCACCCTGTTTAAAATGGCAGGCGTCTACGGCTTTGCTGCCGGCTGTGTCTGCGCCGTATTGGCCGATCGCAGCAAAAGTGAAGAAGTGGACGTGGCAAAAAAAGAGGAAGCCGTGCAAAGGGCCATTGCCGTGGCCCTGCAGGCCGTACGACAAGGGCCTGCCACTTCGACCTGAAGATGGGCCGGCCGGTATTATCTACGAGGCTTCGTAACGAAATCGACAAATGTGGATCAGAGCAAGCCAGGCGCAGGGGAGGTACCCTGCAGGCGAACTCACAGTACGTCGAAGCGCAAGGAGCGAGCACGACTTGAGATGGCGGGCTATTAACGCTTGCAGCAGATGTTTTCCTGAATAAGGCGGGTTAAAGATGAGGCTGGGTGTCGGTTGAGGGAGTGTCGATGCAGGAGAAAAAGACCGCTTCCGGCTCCCGGCTGGCAATAACGATCTGGTTTCGTCCCCGCGCCTTGGCTTCATACAGGGCCTGGTCGGCACGGCGGACCAAGCTATCCGCCGGTTCCCCAGGCAGATGTTCCGCCACACCGATGCTCATGGTAACGTATGTGGAATCTCCCCCTCCGCAGCCAAAACTGTGGGTCAGCAGCTCTTTGTTGATACGTTCATATATTTCCACCGCCGTTGAGTTCTGGCCGCCCGGCAGAATAATTGTGAATTCCTCCCCGCCATAACGACAGGGCACGTCTTTGCCCCGCACACAGGAAGAAATGCTCTTTCCAAGGATGGCCAACGCCCGGTCTCCCTCCTGGTGGCCGTAGCGATCGTTGAATGCCTTGAAGTTGTCCACATCGAGCATCATCAGGGTCAGGTTCTGTCTCAGCCGATCCGCCGACTCAATATTGAGATCGATCTGTGCGTCGAAGTAACGCCGATTGTACAATCCGGTAAGACTGTCGGTCACCGCCAGTTCCTTATGGCGCCGCTCGCTGTGACTCAGCTGCTCCCGTTCCTGGCGCAACAGATTGATGCGGTCGGCCAGGGCGAAGGAAAGTAGAATCGCCTCCAGGGCCGAGCCGATTTGAAAACTGTGAAAGCTGACATAATTAAAAGGCAGCCATCCCAGAAAAGTCAGCGCATAGACCAGCCCGCAAAATCCGTAAAGAGTCCAGGACAACACCAGGAAACGCGCCGGTCGATAGCCCCTTCGCCAACAGAGCAGAGCCGTTGCGACAAGAACGAAGGGAGTCAGGATGCCAAGCAGAACATAACACTGATTGAGAAATGAAATCCGGGCCCAGGGCACCAGCAGCAGCATGCCGAGAAGACCGAACAAAAGCCCCTTGATCAGCCGGTCCATCTGGGGCGCCCGTTCCCAAGTCTGCATAAATGTACGTGCAAACCAGAGCAGGAAGATCAAGCTGGCGGAAAGGGTGGTCAGATTAATCCGCAGAACATCCGTCGGCCACCACGCAAGGAGGAATTCAAAAGTCAGCCGGTCGACCCCCGCAAAATAGGCGCCGATGGCCGCAATGGAGGCCACGTACCAGAGATAGCTCCGATCGTGAAGACAGAAATAGAGGAAAAGATTATACAGCAGCAGAGCCAGCAGAATGCCGAAATAGGCACCGTACCAAAGCATCCGCAGGGTCGTCCCCTCCAGGTAGCTTTTAACCGTACAGACCACAGGATGCAGGAAAAATACGCTGTCGCTGTGCAAGCGCAGATAAATTTTTTGATCACCAGCAGGCAGTTCAGGCAGACGTGCCAGCAGGCCCCGTTCTTTCGACAAGGGGCTGCCAATGGGGCGAAATACCCTGTAAAAGAGGACCGGGACAACCTTCGGCCGAACACCTGATGCACTGTCACTGACCATATAAGCCTGGGCATTGGTAAAAAAGGGCCAGCCGATATCGAGTAGCCAGGGGATCTTGCGGGTTGCGGCGGACAAATTGTCCGGGCTTTGAACCAGAGAAAAACGGACCCAATAAACGGAATTGCTTACCCCCCGATTGACGGTGAGGGCACTAACCGGAGAGAAGGCGGCGCCGGCAGCAGGAGCGGCAATATCCTCGATGGTCCGCTTGCCAGACGGATCTTCCAGAATTTCAAGGTAGGGACCGACCTCATGTCGTTCTCTGAGATCGTCGAGGCACAACCTCGATGCGGCGCTTGAGACCGGTGAAAGAACAACGAATATAGCGGCCAGAAACCAGCACGTCACAAACAGCCTTGCAAGAAATGCGGTATAGCGAGATGTAAAAACCGAAAGGCTCATCTCCCTCCCCTTCGACTGGGCCAAGAAGAACAAAGCACGGGCAACGGTCTGGCATTGAATACAGCTACCACAAAACGGCTGGCAGCAAAATTGAATTAGCCCTTTCTTATATCATGAAGGCGCCGTTTTATTACAACAAAAAGTTACATCATGACGATAAATCGAGGCGCTTTGCAGGAGGCGGCCTTGACAAGCAGGGTCCAAGTCGTTAAATTATCGACGATAAAAACTTTGGAGGAATCCCAATGCCGATGTATGAGTACCAATGTGAAGAGTGCGGTCTGGTTTTCGAGGCCAGGCAAAAATTTTCCGACGAACCGCTGACCGAATGCAAGGACTGCGGTGGTCCGGTCAATAAACTGATCTCCCAGACGGCTTTCGCTCTCAAGGGCAGCGGCTGGTACCAGCAGGGCTATTCCAAGCCGGCAGCCAAACCGGCCTGCTCGTCCGCTGGGGCCGGCGGAGGCTGCGGCGGTTGCCCGAAGGCCGCCAACGAATAACCTTGAGAAAAACCCCGGCCCCGAGCCGGGGTTTTTTGCTTTGGGTGCCCCAACGGCTGTTTACCTCTTGCGGCAGGAGAAGAGACTGAAACTCTCAAGTCTGATCCGAATTTTGCCGATATTTGCAGGGCTGATGTTAATGACCGGCTGCAGCCGGCTCGGTTACTACGCCCACTGTACGCAAGGCCACCTGGCATTGCTAGCCGACAGAACCCCGATCTCCGAACTGCTCGCCGACCCCGCCACTCCCGACAATCTGGCTGCACATCTCAGGGAGTTTTCCCGGATTCGCGATTTTGCCAGCAACGAACTGCACCTCCCCGACAACGGCAGCTATCGCAGCTATAGCGATCTACAGCGTCCCTATGCCACCTGGAACGTCGTCGCTGCTGAAGAATTTGACCTGGCACCGTTGCGCTGGTGTTTTCCTTTTGCCGGCTGCCTGCCCTACCAGGGTTTTTTCGAACGCCCGCGGGCGGAAGCTTTTGCCGCCAAGTTGAACCAACAGGGGCACGATACCTACCTTTACGGAGTGGCCGCTTATTCGACCCTCGGCTGGTTTGACGACCCGGTCCTGAATACCTTTATCGACAAATCATTGGCCGACCGGGCCGGCATCATCTTCCACGAACTGGCCCATCAGGAATTCTTTCTCGAAAACGACCCGGCCTTCAGTGAAGGCTTTGCCATGGCGGTCGAACAACTGGGGGTCGAGCGCTGGCTGGCCCGCCACGGCTCCCCTTCAGCACTGGCGGCATATCAGCAGCGCCTGCAACAGGAAGAGGATTTCAACCGCTTGCTCGGCCGGCTTCGCCGGCAACTGGAGACCCTCTATCACCGCCCGCTTTGCCCGGACTGCAAGCGACAAGCAAAAGAGCGTCTGCTCTCCTCGTTCCTCACTCAATACTACCACTGGAAAATGCAATGGAACAATGACGGCCGCTACGACCATTGGGTTTCGAACCGGCTCAACAATGCCAAGCTGGCGTCCGTAAACACTTATCACCAGCTGGTAGCAGGTTTTCGCTCCCTGTTTGACGCGCAGGGCGGTGACTTTCGGCTCTTTTACAAGGCGGTAAAGCAACTTGGCGAACTGCCGGAACATGAACGGACCAACCGGCTGCTCAAGCTCGACCGCAATTTTGCCGACAAACGACGCTAAAAAGAGTATTTTTCAGGCTTTACAGGCCCAGAACCTTCTCGTATAGTTTTTCGAACCTGTCAGACAACAGCGGCAACACTGTATTCGGCAGGGTCGATCTACATACGATATGCAAACTGGTTTTGGAGGAGAAAATGGAGTTTCCTGAGGAATTTCTTTACACCGAGGAACATCTCTGGCTGCTGATAGAAGGAGATACCGCCACCATCGGCGTGACCGAATATCTGCAGGAAGACATGGAAGAACTAACGACCGTTGAACTTCCCGAACCGGGCGACCTGCTGGAACTTGGCAGCCCCATGGTCACCCTCGAATCGGTCGAGAAATTGATCGACATCTATGCTCCCCTGACCGGGGAGGTACTTGAGAGCAACGCCGCTCTGGCCGATTCACCGGAATGGCTGGCCCACTCGCCCTATGAGGACGGCTGGTTGCTGCGTATGAAAATCGCCGTTGCCGCAGAGCTGGAAGATCTGCTCGAGAGTGCGGATTACCAGGATTTCATCGAAGGATTTTAGAAAAAGTCTCGAGCAGGAAATTGAAAAAGTCCGTTCCTGGCCTTCAAGGCACTTCTCAACGACTTCCTAACGAGCACCGAAAATATCCCCGCCGCGCTGACCACTGAGGGACAAGCGGTACTGGAAAAAAGCCATGATTTTCAGTTTGTCCTCACTATAGGCGGCGGGCAATTGGCCATAAGAAGCGCCGCGATAGACGGCGGCCACGGCTTCCCGGTCCAGGGTCGGGAAGCCGCTCTTTTCCTTTAACTCAACCGAATCGACACTGCCGTCACGATTGATAACGATCTCAAGCAGGCAGATCCCCTGTTCCCTTCTACGTACCGCCTGCGGCGGATAATTCCAGACGTTGTAGATATTGCGCCGGAAGCGATCGAAAAAGGATAGCAGAATGTCTTTTTCCGTATCGAGCCAGACCGCATCCCCTTCTTCGACATCCTGCCGATATTTGCGGCGCAACTCCTGCTCATAGCGCTCCCGGGTATTCTTCGCCAGGTTGAGGTCGATGGCCGACGGGTCGGGCAGCGGAGCCGAAGTCGGCGCCTCGGCGGCCGGCTCCTGCGGACGAGACTTTTGCGAACGAGCCTTCTGAGAAGGAGGCTTGGACGCGACGGGCAGCTGCGGCGTCGTCAGCCGGTCCTCAGGGGCGTCTCCCTTCGGGGCGATCTCTTTGGGCACCGCACTATCGCTCGGCCCGAGCCGCTTGGCCGGCGTCTTACGAGGCTCGTCGACCCGCGGCGGCAAGTCCAGCTCCCGGTCGCGGGCCTGCGGCGGACGCACTTCGACGACTACCGGCTGTTTCTTCCGCAAATCCGGCAACAGCCGGCGAGCGGGGAGAAAATGCAGCAGCAGAAAGTGCAGCAACAGGGAACAAATAATGAATCCAGCGAGAACGGCATCATGCCGGCCATGAATGTTCATTGCGGGTGGCAGGCTCCGGATGTAGTCTTAGTTAACGAATGCATTATACATGAAGCCCGCGCCGGGATGCCAGCAATGATTGGTAAAAGCCCGGTTAGTACAGTATTAGCGGCCACAAAATAGGTTGACCCCCTGTAGTCCATAAAGTATAAAAGGGACCGCTAACCGATACCCATTTACTGCTGCCACCAAGGAGGAAGCAATGCATTTAGTAGATCAGATCAAGGCTAAAGCCCGTCAGAGCCTGCAGACGGTCGTACTTCCCGAAGGTTATGACGATCGCATGATCCAGGCTGCCGGCCCCATTGTTCAGGACGGCCTGGCCAATGTCGTGCTGCTCGGCAACCCGGAAACGCTGCTCACCAAGGCCGGCGAACTCGGCGTTTCCCTCGAGGGGGTGACCCTGCTCGACCCCAAGACCGCTCCCAAACTGGAAGAGTACGTCGACGAACTGGTCGAGGTACGCAAGAAGAAGGGCCTCAGCCGGGAAGACGCCAAATCCCTGCTGACCGCCGATGACAACCTCTTCTTCGGCGCCATGATGGTGCGCAAAGGCGACGCCGGCGGCGCCGTTGCCGGTGCTTTCAACACCACCGGTAACGTTCTGCGGGCCGCCTTTCAGGTTATCGGCCCCGCGCCCGGCATGAAAACCGTGTCGTCCTGTTTTCTCATGGTAACCAAAACCCCCGAATTCGGCGAAAACGGCGTCCTGCTGTTTGCCGACTGCGCGGTCAACCCCAATCCCGACGCCCGTTCCCTGGCTGAAATCGCGGTATCGACCGCCCGCAGCTGCAAAAGCTTCCTCGGCGTCGATGCCCGCGTGGGCATGCTGTCTTTCTCCACCAAGGGCAGCGCCAAGCATGAGGACCCGGACAAGGTCATCGAAGCGGTCAAGCTGGCAAAGGAAATGGCGCCCGAACTGCAGATCGACGGCGAACTGCAGGCCGACGCCGCCCTGGTACCCAAGGTCGGTGCCAGCAAGGCCCCTGACTCAACCGTGGCCGGCAAGGCCAACACCCTGGTGTTCCCCACTCTCGATGCCGGCAACATCGGCTACAAGCTGGTCCAGCGTCTGGCCGGTGCCGAAGCCGTCGGCCCCATCATTCAGGGCCTGGGCAAGCCGGTCAACGACCTGTCCCGCGGCTGCTCGGTGGACGACATTATCAGCGTCACCGCCATCACTGCCGTTCAGGCGCAGGGCTGATCGCTCGCCTAACAGGCAGAAAAGACAAAAGGCCGGTGGAGTTGCTCCACCGGCCTTTCTTTATGCAGCTTTGACAGTTCGACTTACTTGCGCTCGTAGTCCTTGGACTTGAAGGTGTAGTCGAAGGTCATGTGGTCGCTGTAGGTATTCTCGAGGATGCCGACCACGTCTTCGGTAAAGACCAGCTCTTCGTCGGTGGGGATGACGAACACCTTGACCGGAGAATCGGGGGTGGAAATTTCCACTTCGGCCTTCTTGGTGCGAGTCTTGAGGTTCAACTCCTTATTGACCTTGACACCCAGCGGCTCGAGACCTTCGAGAGCCTGCTGACGGATTTCAGCACCCATTTCGCCGACACCGGCGGTGAACACGATGGCGTCGACCTTGCCCAGAGCTGCCATATAGGCGCCAATATACTTCTTGATGCGGTAGGCTTCGATGTCGTTGGCCAGTTTGCAGCGCTTGTCGCCGGCTTCGATTCCGTTACCGATATCGCGACGGTCGGTGTACTTGCCGGTGATGCCGAGCAGACCGGACTTCTTGTTCAGCATGCTGTCCATCTCTTTGGCGGTATACCCTTCGCGCTCCATGATGAAGGTCGGAATGGCGGGGTCGATATCGCCGCAGCGGGTACCCATAACGGCACCTTCGAGAGGGGTCAGACCCATGCTGGTGTCGACGCAAACGCCGCCGCGGATAGCCGCGTGGGAAGCGCCGTTACCGATGTGCAGGGTAATGATGTTGCATTCCTTGGCGTCCTTGCCGAGCAGCACAGCGGCCCGCTTGGACACGTAGAGG
>ENA-ORCT01000217-ORCT01000217.1-marine-metagenome-genome-assembly--contig:-NODE-217-length-31025-cov-3.482648_pt1 | contig 31025 bp, 27 predicted proteins | sample MGYA00248632_ERZ508511 | MGnify/ENA primary metagenome ERZ508511 (study PRJEB26182, sample SAMN06268839) | marine metagenome | isolation source: Tt an P1-techrep anaerobic enrichment on pine from sediment...
CCCTCAGGGGCACCAACCGATTGAAAGCAGGAAGAAAAAGACCCGACACAGCGTCTGCTTTAATGCCGAGATTTGTTGCCAGTGCCCGCAACGGGATGTTTGCCCATCAAAGCCCGGAAAGAATGGATATTATCTTCGATACGAAGAGAAAGCGGCCCGGCTTGCACTCCGAAGACAATTTGAGCGAACCGAAGCCTTCATCAATCAGTACCGGTGGCGGGCCGGTGTTGAGGCAACGATGTCCGAGTATGACCGCAGAACTGGAGTCAAGCATTTGAGGGTTCGGGGCATTGATGCTGTTCGATTCTGCGCCACGCTCAAAGCTTGCGGTATTAACATACTTCGGGCAGTGGCTGTCTGGATAGCCAAGAATGCCGGCCGCCGAATCGCCAGAGGGAAAAAGCCAGGCCTTGGGCTGCTTATTTGGCTTATCAAAGAGCTGATTAATGCGATTTCGAGCTTCGTACGAAATATCTTCGGGTTACTCGCCGATTTTGTGATCATATGTTCACAATCGTCGCCCGGTCGCTTTTTGCCTTTTTACGAGTCCGTCAAAAGTAACGTTTGTATTTTTAATGGCAGCAAAGATGGTGGGCGGTGCCCACCAAATTGATGGCCCACAACGAGTGAGAATTTTTCTTCTTTCTTCATTTGGTATTCTGCAGTCTGTCCTCCAGGGCTTATCTGAATAAAAATATGTCAATGAATTGAGGAGGCGGTCATGCCCGCATCCCCCGGATCACGACCTCGACAAAGGCGTTTCCAGCATCCTGGGGGTCAAACGCATCATCGAACCATGCCTGTAGTCCCAGGGCATCCCAGGAACCGAAAAGAGAAGCGGCGACGCCACGGGGATCGATGGTCGAGTCAAATTCCCCACGTGTGATGCCGTCCTGTATAATTGTCTCGACCACTCCGCGAAAATCCCCGTATGCCCGCCGGAAGGCATCACGAAACCGCTCGCGAAGCGGAGAGGATGCAGAAGCGGCCCAGCACTCAAGAACCAGCCCGTACATGGGCTTCATATCCACCGCCATCTGCATCACCGAATTACAAAGCGACCGCAACCGATCAGCGGCACGCCCTCCGGCGTCGGGTACCCCGGCGGTGCCGGCGCCAAGGGCCTCTTCCATCCACCACTCGAACACGGCAAAAAACACATCCTCTTTTTTTCGGAAGTATTCGTAAATCGTACCCTTGCCAATTCCGGCCCGACCGGCAATATCCGCCACAACCGTGCCGGCAAATCCCTTTTCAGCAAACACCGCCGCGGCCGCCTGAATGATCCGGTCCCGCTTGTCCGTTTTTTTTTGAGTCGCCAAAGCCCCCCCTTAGGAGTAATACAATCTAAAAATTTCTGACCGACCAGTCGGTCATATAGTAAACCGTCATGTTATTTTCGTCAAACATAAAATCATTGCGCATTGAATTTCAGGTCATTTCGATAGTAATATTGATAACATATCAACCGGCGACAAATCCTTCCCAAGGGCTTCCGGAGCGTAGGGTGGATTAAGGAGCGACAGCGACGAATCCACCGATTTTGCTTATCCGGAAGGTGGATTCGCTTCGCTTAATCCACCCTACATTTGTCAACAGATAAACAGTGGGACGTTGGATGGGCACATCGCCGGCCCGGGCCATTTGACCTTAATTTCGATTCAGCTTATTTTGAACTATCATTGAACTCCGGATTACCTGCCCTTCAATGCCGCTGATTCTTCGATTTCATGATTAACCCTTCACAGCGACGAGGCACCACATGCGGGTCATTCTTATCCTTGTTATCGGCTATGGGATCCTGGTCCTGCTGGCCTATTCATGCCAGGATCGCCTCACCTATTTTCCGAGTCGATTCTCCCTCTCGGAAACAGACAGGCTGGCGGGAAGGCTGGGGCTGAAACGCTGGCCGTCAGAGGCAGCCGAATACCGCGGACTGATCAGTCAAACCGACAATTTCACACCAAACGGCACCGTTGTAGTCTTTCATGGTAATGCCGGATCGGCCATGGATAGGGTCTATTACGTCCATGCCCTGAAGCGGTTGGGATACCGGGTGATTCTGGCTGAGTACCCGGGCTATGGCGGGCGCACCGGAAAATTCGGCGAATCGTCATTTGTGGCCGATGCAAACCGCACCCTTCAACTGGCTCTAAAGGAATTTGGACGACCGCTGTTTGTCTGGGGGGAATCCCTGGGCTGTGGTGTAGCTGCCGGCGCTGTCGCCAGATCCGGAATCCCAATCGATGGTGTCGTTCTTCTGACACCCTGGGACACCCTTCCCAACGTGGCCCACGCCCACTACCGGATATTGCCCACCAAATGGTTGGTCAGGGATCAGTACGACAATATTGCCAATCTGAAAGTCTATCAAGGGCCGGTAGCTGTCGTCATGGCCGGCCGGGACGAAATCATCCCTAATCGTCTGACACTGAACCTCTATGATGCCCTGGACGAACCCAAGCGGGTCTGGGTGTTCGAACAGGCCGGCCACAACTCGTGGCCTGCTGATCCGATGCGGGTGTGGTGGGAGGAAATTATGAAATGGATAAGAATACAATGCTCGTCAAAATCCTTGCCAGGCCAACCGCAAAAATAAAATGCAGGCAGGCGTTTCACATAACGCTTCATTATGTAGTGATTAACAAAATGACCGGTTAGGCATGCCATTGAGGTTAACCCCAATTTGATTCCACGAAACTGTTCTTTTAACCAAACAGAACCGGTGGATTAGCCTTTACCCATCTTAAAAATAGTGTTTTCCCAATATTCAAGATCTCATAATTGGTTTAGATATAATCTATGACACTATTTGTGATGGTTTGTACACATTTGATAGATAAAATTCGAATTCAGATTATTACTCTCCCCTATCTTTCACCATTTTTAATATAAGCTCTATCCCTCACTTGCGGAAATTCACTAAGAGCTATCTGTGTATTTACCCCCAGACATCTTCTCAACAAAACAAACACATAATCCTTGTCAACAATATTTTTTTTAAAAGTCAAGCCCACTCTACTAATTCTGAAGAAAGGAGGTGACTGAACCAAACGGGTATACGGATGAGGGATGAGGCGGAATCACGATTTCTCGGAATTAATCATCTCCCTGAAGTTTATAGAATCGTCTACCTAATTTACATTAAAAATTACGAGGAGAAAAAAGATGATTAAAAAATGCATACTGCTTTCCCTGGCATTGGTGTTCAGCATGTCCAGTTTCGTATTCGCCGGCAAGCCAATAAAAACGCTAACTGATATAGAACAGCTTGGCAGGAGCCTTTATACGGATGATAATTTGTCCAAATTTTTCAACCAATCCTGCAAAACTTGCCATCATGATTATTCAGGCTTTGCCGACATGAGCAATTTAAGCAATCCTGATAAAAATTTCACTTCGTTAGGATCGGACGATTTGAGTTTAGGGGGCCGGAATGCCCCTTCCGCGGCATACTCTGGCTTGAGTCCGATTCTCCATTGGAATGATGACGACGAACTGTTTATTGGAGGCACTTTTTGGGATGGCAGGGCGTCGGGGTTGAAAATTACTAATCTTGGTCCAACAGCAACTGGTGGTCTGGGGGACGGTCCAACAGGTGACCCGATCGCAGATCAGGCCAAGGGCCCTTTCCTCAACCCGATTGAAATGGCCTTGGACAGCGAAAACACCGTAGTCGCAAGAGTCTTCGGGTCGGAATATTACGACCAATATTTAGCCGTTTATCCGACTGCTGCAGATCAAGATGTCAAGGTGGCTTACAACAACATAGCCGAAGCAATTGCCGCGTTTGAACGGTCCGAGATGTTGGAAAAATTCAAATCACGTTTTGATCTTTTTGTGGATGAATTAGATGCTTTGGGTTTCACGGCTGACCAATTTGGGATAGAATTGGTGGAGCTTATCGTGGAACCGGAACCCTTCGAATTTAGAAAATTCGTTGCCCCGGCCGATTGGCTGCTCACCAACACCGATGGGGCTACGATAAATGATTTTTCACTGTCTCCTGCCGAATTGACAGGCCTTGCTCTATTCAATTCAGATTCTCACACTCAGTTGGGTGTATCGGAGCAACCAGAATTAGCTGGTGCTAGAAATGGAGGTATGTGCTATGCGTGCCATCTGACGGAAAATCACGATGAAAGCCAGTATGGAGAACTCAACAAGGCACCATCAAAGGATTACAAACCGATTTTTACCGATTTTTCATATGACAATCTTGGGGTTCCAATAAACAGGACGCTGGATGCTTACTTGATGGCAGTCGATCCCACAAAACAGGGTCACGTCTATGACTATGGCTTGGGCGCTCAAATAGAAATATTGCAAGCAGTCAATCTCGCCGCAGTAGTCGTGGTTGAACTTCCATTGAACGACTGGACGGACGCTACCATTGAAGTCGCTAGAGACGACGCAGGAAAAGTGAAGGTCCCAACACTCCGAAACATCGCAATGACCTCGCCATACGCCCACAACGGATTCTTTTCAACCTTGGAACACATTGTTCGATTTTACAATAGAAGAGATATTCTTCCGGTCTGCACTGGTGCCGCAGGTGACATCGATGGATTCAACTGCTATTCCGAAGCCGAAATTCCCTACAACGTAAATGGATCTGAACTTGGCAATTTAGGCCTGTCGGACGCTGACGAGAACCTGATAGTTGACTTTATGAAGTCGCTCACAGACGAATAGATTGGAAAAGAGGGTTAAAAACAAGAGCAGGATCGATTTTCCGACCCTGCTCTTGTCTTCAACCTATGCGCAGAATTGCGAATGATCCGCGAACAATTGAAGGAAGAGGGAATTTTATATCTAAACTGAAAAAAAGATATCCGGAATATCTCAGATTTGTACCCAGTCCCGGATTTAATGGACACAAAGTAACAACGATTGCTATCCGACGCTACCTTAAAAAAAGAAAGTCAACAGCCTATTTTCAAGAAACTGTCGTACTCAATCCTTCACGTATGGCGTATTTAACCAACGCCGCAACGGAATGAAGGTTCAGCTTATCCATAATCGCTCGCCGGCGAGCCTCGACCGTTTTCACGCTGATATGAAGGGCTTTTGCAATATCTCTGGTCGATCGTCCTTCGGCGATCAACTGCAACACCTCACGCTCCCTGCCCGTCAAGGCATCATACACTGAGCCATTTTTGACTGAATAACGGCGCTTCCAGTCCTTCACCACTATCCCCGCTACCCGGGGGCTGAGAAAAGTCTGATCGGACAACGCTGCCTCAACGGCAAATAGAAGCTCCTGAAACGCGCATTCTTTCAGGACGTACCCGGAAGCGCCTGCATTCAGCATTCCCAGAACAAAGCTGCTGTCCGCATGTACGGAAAGCCCGACCACCCGGGTGCCGGGCACCTCTGCCAACACCTGTCGGGTGGCATCGATTCCGTTTAACACCGGCATACTCACGTCCATGACCACAACATCCGGAGAGAAACGCCGCGCCAGCTGAACGGCCATCCGGCCGTTTTCGGCCTCGGCAACAACTTCAAATTTCGGCTGATTTTCAATCAGTGACCGAAGCCCCTCCCGAAGCATGCAGTGATCATCGGCAAGAAGGATTTTTTTCTTTTTCATACTCTGCACGACCCACCGACAACTATGATGTTAACGAAAAGTTGTGGCTCCACATACGGGCATGGTTATCCACGCATTGATATTGCTTTAATGGTGGCGTTTACATCTGCAGGAAATGTCGAATGGATTGCCGGATTATAATCCAATCGGAGTGAGGATTAGAGGGTATGTAAAAGCAGTCTGGTAATAGCAGCTGTTGGGGTCGGAAGCAGGTAATGAAAGTCAAAGGAATACGGTAATCCCAATCCTAAAGGACACCGATCTAAATATCAACCGAAATTGTTTAATAAATAGCCATAACCGACTTAAATATCACTTAAAATTATTCAATAAACAATCCAACACGGACGAACCGCAACCAAACCCGCATTACCGGCGCGAACACTAAACATCTGGCCCATCGCTTGTCGGGATATGGTTCAATCGGAATCGCTATCGGGATTGGGAATAGCCATACAGGCATGGGTTAGGCTGCAGGTTTTGAACGGCAATCATCCTCCAGGTCAGCCGCGGAATTGACTTTTATCCTGTCATCGGCCTACTCTGAATTCTTGATATACCTTAATCGTTACGAACTGTTTTGAAACGCTCTGGGAGTCAACGCATGAAAAATCACGGAGGTGTATTCAGCGCTCTGCTGCTGGGTCTGGGGATTGCTCTTGCCGGCTGGTTTACCGGTCAGGGATTCATGAAAGGCCGGGCAACCGACCGGATCGTAACCGTCAAAGGGGTGTCCGAGCGGGACGTCAAGGCCGACACCGGATTGTGGCCCCTGCGGTTCACCGTAACGGATGACGACCTGCAGCAGGCCCAGGAAAAAATAAACCAGAGCCAGAAGGAGGTGCTTGCGTTTTTAAAGCGCCACGACATCGATCCTGAGCGTGCGGAGGTTCAGCGACTCGAGGTAAACGACCGCCTGGCCAATCCTTACCAGAGCGGTCCCATGCCAACCCGATACATCATCACCCAGACCCTGATGGTTCGGACGGATGCACCCGACTCAATCGCACGGGCAAGCCAGGACCTTGGCGAACTGGTTCAGGCCGGGGTAGTGCTGTCGTCAACCGGCGGTCCCTACAGCGGACCGACCTACCTTTTTACCGGTCTCAGCGAATTGAAACCCGACATGATTGCCGAGGCAACGGCCAAGGCCAGACGAGCGGCCGAACAGTTTGCCGAGGATTCCGGCAGCCGAATCGGAAAAATCCGGCGGGCAAACCAGGGCGTGTTTGTCATCCTGCCCCGGGACCGGGCGCCCGGCATCATGGAAGGCGCCCAGATCAACAAAACGGTTCGGGTGGTCTCCACCGTGGAATACTATCTCAAGGATTGAGATTCCCTTTGCCAAATGTGCAGCCAGTCAAAAACTGGATGGCGTCAACGCCGCACATATCGGTTTCCACAACGGCGACCACTTCTTCATCGGCCTCGTGCCCAATTTCCCTTAACGCCAATTCGGCCGCACGAATTCCCGTTGCCAGCCCCGGACACCAGTGGCCGTGAAATTGAACCGCGCGCTCCATCTGATCGCTCGATATCGATACTGTCATAATCATTCATCCCATATTTTTGCTTTCCTTTTAAGCAGTTCTCCTGTAATCACAGCGGCGCGCAGTTGCTTTCTTTTATGGATCGGCGTCGTCAAGTCAAACCCTGATCGTGTGGAGGAGCCATGAAAGTGCTGGTAACCGGACGCCTGCCAGACAGTCTGCTGTCCCGGATCGAGAAAAAACACGAGGTGGATATCAACCGTCAGGACAGTCCCCTGCCCCGGGCCGACTTACTCGACCGGATCGGGGACAAAGACGGACTCCTGTGCATGATCACCGACCAGATCGACCGTGAACTGCTCGATCGGGCACCACACCTGAAAATCATTGCCAACTTCGGGGTGGGCTACAACAACATTGACCTTCAAGCGGCAACTGATCGAAAAATTATGGTCACCAACACGCCGGGCGTGCTCACCGATGCAACAGCCGATATAACCCTGGCCCTGATCCTTGCCACCGGCCGCCGTCTGGTGGAGGGTGACCGGCGAACCCGTAACGGCAGCTTTAAAGCATGGGCACCATTTAATTTTCTCGGACAGGAAATCTCAGGCAAAATCCTTGGCATTGTCGGACTCGGCCGGATCGGACAGGCGGTAGCCCGGCGGGCAGCAGGATTTGGCATGTCTTTGCTCTATTGCAGCCGCACCCGGATGAGTCCGGAAATGGAAAACCGTTTGAAGGTTCACTATTGTGCATTTGACAGGCTGATTTCCGAAGCCGATTATATATCGATAAACGTGCCGCTGACGCCGGAAACGCACCATCTGATCGGCAAACGGGAATTTGACCTCATGAAATCATCGGCATGCCTGATTAACACCTCCCGGGGGCCGGTGGTCGATGAAGCCGCCCTGGTTCAGGCGCTTCGGGAACGAAAAATTATGGCAGCCGGGCTTGACGTTTACGAGAATGAACCGGCACTGGCGCCCGGACTTGCGGAACTGGACAATACGGTATTGCTCCCCCACGTGGGAAGTGCCACACTGGAAACCCGAACCCGTATGGCCGAAATGGCCACGGAAAACCTTCTGGCGGCACTGGAAGGCCGGATGCCTCCCAACTGTCTGAACTGCCAGAAGGACTATGATAGCCATTCCGAATTATCATGAAAGAATTTTTCAACGTCAAACGAATTGAAGAGGTACTGCAGCTTTCAGCCGAATTTCAACAGGTTGGAACACAAGCAGTATCGATTGACCAGGCTCACGGCCGAGTACTGGCATCAAATATCGTCGCCGGCGAAAACCTGCCTGAATTCTCCCGGTCGACCATGGACGGATACGCCGTAAGGGCATCATCCACTTTCGGCGCATCGGAAGGAACACCCGCATACCTTGTGGTCACAGGCAGTGTAGCCATGGGCGAGGTCCCTCAATTGTCCATCGGCCCGGGCGAAGCGGCACGGATCTCTACCGGAGGAATGCTTCCCGGCGGAGCGGATGCGGTGGTTATGGTGGAGCACGCGGCGCATCTTGATGACACCACTATTGAGGTCTATCGAAGCGTAGCCCCCGGACAGCATGTCATCGAGGCAGGCGAGGATATGACCAGAGAGGCGGTGATGATACCGAAAGGCAGGCAGATCCGTCCCCAGGAAATCGGTCTGCTGGCCGCATTGGGCATTGAAACAGTACCAGTGTTCAAACTCCCCGATATCGGTATTATATCGACCGGTGATGAAATTGTGCCGATTCACGAGAAGCCCGCACCCGGCAAAATTCGAGACATCAATTCATACACCCTCGCCGGGTTGGTTGAGCATGCCGGCGGTATTCCCCACACTTACGGAATTGTGGGAGACAGCTTTGACGACCTGTTGGCCGTTTGCTCCCGGGCACTGTCTGAAACCGATATGGTCCTGGTCTCGGGCGGCAGTTCGGTCGGCATGCGGGATTTTACCATCGAGGCGATTTCCGCCCTTCCAGATGCCGGCATCCTGGTGCACGGCATCTCCATCAGCCCGGGCAAACCGACCATACTGGCCCGGGCCGGGGGAAAACCCTTCTGGGGACTGCCCGGGCACGTCGTCTCGGCCATGGTGGTATTTCAGACCGTCGTCCGGCCCTTTATCGACCGGATCCGCGGGGTGGGAGAAGACGCCCGTCCGCCGATTCAATTGACCGCCAGACTCAGTCGAAACATCCCCTCTGCCCAGGGCCGGGTGGATTTTGTCCGTGTTCGGCTCAGCGAACGTGACGGCGAACTCTTGGCTGAGCCGATTCTTGGCAAATCCGGTCTCATCAGCACCATGGTGCGGGCCGATGGTTTAATTAAAATCGGACTCAATACGGAAGGCCTCGAAAAAAACACATCCGTATCGGTCATTCCGGTGTAAATCCCTATAAACCGCCGGAACCGTTGCCAGAGGATTTCCTCCCGAAGTCCCCAACCCCGAAACCGGTAAAACTCTTATATGCAGTCTGAGGAGCGACATCCCTTATGACAGTCAAACGCAACGTATACCTGAATATGAAAACCCTGCCTGAGGCTCGGGAAATCGTATTTTCTCATTTTTCCTCCCTCCGGCAGCCGGTCGCAGAAACAATCCCCGTGCCCGATGCTGTGGGCCGCGTCCTTGCCGAACCGGTAGCGGCACGGATCTCCTCGCCCCATTTTCATGCAGCCGCCATGGACGGCATTGCGGTCCGCGCCGAAGACACATTCGGTGCCAGTGAAAGCCGCCCGAAAGAACTGGTGGTGGGACAAAACGCATTTTACCTCAACACCGGCCACGTTCTGCCCGAGGGATGCAATGCGGTCATTATGATCGAGCAGGTCAATGTTCTGGACGACAACCATCTGTCCATTGAAGCACCGGCCTACCCCTGGCAGCACATCCGCAAAATGGGCGAAGATATCGTGGCCACCGAACTGTTGTTTCCACGACACCACAAGGTAACCCCTTACTGCGTGGGGGCGCTGCTCTCCGGTGGAGTATTCGAGGTTACGGTGCTGAAACAGCCCAACGTTCTGATCATTCCCACCGGCTCCGAACTGGTGGACTGGAAGGACGCGGACCTGGATCGGCTGCAACCCGGCCAGGTGCTTGAAACCAATTCCGTGGTACTGGGCAAACTGGTTGAAGCCTGCGGCGGGCGGTTCACCCGGCACGACAAGGTCATGGACGATCCGGCATTGATTCGCGATGCGGTCGCCGGCGCCGTTGCCGGGGATGTCGATCTGGTGATGACCGTGGGCGGGTCGTCGGCAGGCTCGGAGGATTACGCCAAATCGGTTCTGCTGGAGCTTGGCGAGGTGCTGGTACACGGTGTTACTATCATGCCTGGAAAACCGGTGATCATGGGCGACATTCAGGAAAAACCGTTCTTTGGCATCCCAGGCTACCCGGTTTCGGCAATCATCGCATTCGAGCAGTTCGTGCAGCCGCTGATCTGCCGCATGCTCGGCCAGCCGGAACCCGAACGCCAGGAGATCAGTGTCGAACCGACCCGCAAAATTGCCTCCAAACTTGGCGTGGAGGAATTTCTTCGGGTCAAGCTGGGAATGGTCGGTGATCGTATTGTTGCCACCTCACTGCCCCGCGGCGCCGGGTGCATCACGACCCTCACCGAAGCCGATGGCATCATCCGTGTACCCAACCATCTGGAGGGTCTGCCGCCTCACGAGCCGGTCAAAGCCGAAATTATGCGACAATTGTCAGATGTCCGTAACACCATCGTGGCGGTGGGCAGTCACGACAATACCCTGGATGTACTCGCCGATGAACTTCGGCGATCCCACGGCCACCTGACGCTTTCCTCCAGCCATGTGGGCAGCATGGGAGGACTGATGGCTGTCAAGAGAGGCGCCTGTCACCTGGCCGGATCGCATCTTTTGGATACCGAAGACGGCACATACAACATATCATACGTCAAGCGGTTCCTGCCGGATACCGATGTGCGGATTATAAATCTGGTCTTTCGCGAACAGGGGTTGATCGTGCCGAAGGGGAACCCCAAAGGCATTGCCGGCATTGAGGACCTGGGACGGAACGACCTGACTTTTATCAATCGACAGGGCGGCTCCGGCACCCGGATTCTTCTTGACTACCGGCTTCGGGAACTTGGAATCGACCCTGCTGCTATCCAGGGGTACGCCAACGAGGAATTCACCCATATGTCAGTCGCCGTCACGGTGCTTAGCGGCGCAGCCGATGTGGGTCTCGGCATTTATGCCGCCGCAAAAGCCCTGAATATGGATTTTATTCCCGTGGTCACCGAACAATATGATCTGGTTATTCCGAAGGTTCATGCCGACTCGGAAAATATCCAGATCCTCCTCGACACCATCAACACACGCCGCTTTAAAGAGCGAGTGGAAAAACTGGGGGGGTACCACATGGAAAAAACCGGCACCCTGATTGCTTGAGGGACTCGCGGGTATGCCATAGAATGGTATAGCAGGGCTCAAATGGCAGGTTTCAGCGTTTCAGGAAAACGAATAAGCACGAAGGAAGCCCGACACCTGGACACTGAAACCCAAAAATCCGCGGCAACATCCAAAACAGGGGCCTTGATTCTCCACAATCCTGAAACCGCCAGGGAGAAGATCCATTACCCATGAGCTACCGGCTGATCGATCATACGGCCGATTTCGGGATCATCGTGTCCGGCAAAACGCCAGAAGCGCTGTTCACCAATGCCGGCCTGTCACTCACCGATCTGATAACGGATACCTCCCGCCTGACCGGGCGGGAAGATCGCAAAATCTGGGTCTCTGGCGATGACTGGCCGGATCTGATGGTAAACTGGCTGCGTGAGTTGCTGTACCTGTGGAATGGGAACGAACTTCTTGTCAGCCATGTGAGCATTGACCATCTGACCGAAACCGGATTGTCCGCCCGGGTCCAGGTTGAACCCTTCGATCCTGCATGCCACGCCATCCGGCATGAGATCAAGGCCGTTACCTATCATCAGATCCAGGTCAGCTCCAGTGCGGACGGATGGACGTCGACAATCATTTTCGATGTGTAAAAAGGGAGGGCGCCATGAGCACTGATATCCGAAAAATTGACGATTATCGGTGGGAGCTGCCCCGAGTCGACCCCATGAAGGTACCGGGGCGAGTGTATACCAGCGAACAGATGCTGAAAGCGGCTCAAAACGATGCATCCCTGAGCCAGGTGGCCAATGTGGCAACGCTTCCCGGCATTATCAACGTATCGTTGGCCATGCCGGACATGCACCAGGGATATGGCTTTCCGATCGGCGGGGTGGCGGCATTTGACTGGAAAGACGGCATAATCTCACCCGGCGGTGTCGGCTATGACATCAATTGCGGGGTTCGGCTGGCGGCTACCGGACTGGAGGTCAAGGATATCAAGCCGCACCTTTCCGACCTGGTCAACGGGCTGTACCGGAACATTCCTTCCGGTGTTGGTTCCACCGGGTCGATTAAATTATCGGTAAAAGAAGAAAAAAAAGTGCTCCGCCAGGGAAGCCGCTGGGCTGTTGATCACGGGTTCGGGGACACCTCGGATCTGGACCGCACCGAGGATGGGGGCTGCATGCAAAATGCCGACCCGGAGCTGATCAGTGAACGCGCCCTGGTACGCGGCAGCAAACAGCTCGGCACCCTGGGTTCCGGGAACCACTTCCTGGAGGTGGGTGTTGTCGATGAAATATTTTATCCGGAAGCCGCCCGGGTCTTTGGGCTGTTTGAGGGCCAGGTTACGGTGATGCTCCATACCGGCTCACGGGGCCTGGGATACCAGATCTGCGATGATTTTCTGGCCATGATGACACGCCACGTAAAAACACTGGGACTGAATCTTCCGGATCGTCAACTGGCCTGCGCCATGATCCAGTCAACGGAGGGCCAGCGATATTTCAACGCCATGGCCTGTGCTGCCAACTACGCCTGGGCCAACCGCCAGATCCTGATGGACCGATCCCGGGAGGTGTTCATGCAGGTGATGGGCATTGGTCCGCGTGACCTGGCCATGCGACTGGTCTACGACGTGTGCCATAACATCGCAAAAAAAGAAACCCATCAAATCGGAGGGAAAGCCCGTGAGTTGTGCGTGCACCGCAAGGGAGCCACGCGATCGTTTCCCCCGGGGCATCCGGCCCTGTGTGCCGATTACCTCCCCGTTGGCCAGCCGGTGATTATTCCAGGGGATATGGGCACCGCATCATACGTCCTGGTGGGCACCGAGCGTGCCATGGAGGAAACCTTCGGCTCCACATGCCACGGGGCCGGCCGTGTATTGAGCCGCAAAGCGGCTAAAAAAGCGGCCAAAGGCCGGGCAATCGGCCGGGAACTTGAGGACCGGGGCATCCTGGTCCGCTGGACCGGCCGATCCACGATGGCCGAGGAAATGCCGGATGCCTACAAGGAAATCTCCCAGGTGGTTGACGTTGTTCATGGTGCAGGAATTTCAAAAAAAGTTGCCCGACTGAGGCCGCTGGTCGTTGTCAAGGGATAGTATCTGCGCGTTAGGATTGTATTTATGGAACCTACTCAAGCTGTTTTGCTGGGCATTATCCAGGGGCTGACCGAATTCCTTCCGGTCAGCAGCTCTGGTCACCTTGTGATCTTTCAGAAACTCTTTGGTCTCACCGACCCCGAATTGTCATTCAACATCAGCGTTCACGTAGGCACCCTGATTGCCGTAATCATCTTCTTCCGGCAGGAAATAATGGGTATGGCGACAGCCTGCATCCGATGTCTGCCGATGATACTGCAGTTTCCCAGATTACGGGAAGAATTTCAAAATGACCCAGACGTACGATTGGTGATACTCATCGGTATCGGATCAATCCCCACCGCCTGCATCGGGTTGGGATTTCACCGGGTAGCCGACCTGATTTTCTCTTCACTGCTCATCGTCGGCATCACTCTGATCATCACCGGAACCATGCTGTGGAGCACCCGGGGCATTCAAAAAACCGAGCGTACCATTCACCGTTTTTTTCCCCGGGATGCCCTGATGATCGGATCGCTCCAGGGGCTGGCGATTTTACCGGGAATTTCGCGATCCGGGGCCACCATCGTCGCCGGGCTTTTTCTGGGGTTAAGCAGGGAGACCGCCGCACGATATTCATTTCTGCTCTCGATCCCGGCGATCGTCGGCGCGGAATTGTTGTCTATCAAAGACCTTGCCGCAAACCAGATGATGCCGGCCGCGGTTGATCTGATCGGCGCGGCGACGGCGTTTGTGGTCGGATACGCCGCATTAAAATTGCTGGTTTTCATCGTCAGAAAAGGACAGATGCATCTATTTGCCCCCTACTGCTGGATTGTCGGCCTGACTGTTCTGGCCGTAAATTTTCTGAAAGGATGGGGATGAACCCGAATATTTTCAGAGCCTACGATATACGGGGTATGGCCGGCAAGGATATGAGTGCCACTGACGCGCGGCTCATTGGACAGGGTCTCGGCACGTACTTTATCGACCATCAGTGCCGCCGGATATCGGTGGGAAGAGACTGCCGGCTGACCTCCCGTCAATATACCGGGCAACTGATCAGTGGTCTCCGGGACGCAGGCTGCGACGTGATTGATATCGGCCTGTGTCCGACACCGGTTCTGTACTTTTCAGTGCCGGCACTGCACATTGACGGCGGGGTTATGGTAACGGCCAGTCATAATCCACCGGAATATAACGGATTTAAAATCTGCAAAGGCCTGGACTCGGTCCATGGCGAGGAACTTCAGGCGATCCGGTCAATCATCGAACGCCGGGCATTTACCCGGGGCAACGGCAACCTTTCCAGTGCCGATGTGGTCACCCGATATCGGAATTATCTCGTTGAACACACCACATTGAAGGGTCCCCTTTCCGTGGGGGTAGACGCCGGCAATGGCGCAGCCGGGCCCCTGATTGCGCCGCTTCTGGAGCAACTCGGCTGCCGGGTGATGGCCATCCACTGTGAAATGGACGGCCGTTTTCCCAACCATCCGGCCGATCCCACCGTCGCCGAGAACCTGTCGGACCTGATTCAACTGGTTCGTGAAAACGATCTGGACCTTGGCATCGGCTATGATGGGGATGGGGACCGTATCGGAGTGGTTGACGATACGGGCACCGTGGTGTGGGGGGATCAGCTCCTGATGTTGTATGCCAGAGAGATTCTGGCCAGGGCACCTGGCGCGGCCATCGTGGCCGACGTGAAATGCTCACAGAACCTGTTCGATGATATTGAAACCCATGGCGGCAGGCCGGTGATGTACAAATCCGGGCATTCCTCCATCAAAACCAAGGTCAGGGACGAATCGGCCGCCCTGGGCGGGGAGCTTAGCGGACACATATTTTTTGCAGACCGGTACTTCGGGTATGACGACGCGCTCTACGCTACCTGCCGGTTGCTTGAAATCCTGTCCACCACCGGAAAGCGGCTCTCCGAATTGCGTACCGATCTTCCAGGCTCATTTTCAACGCCCGAAATCCGACTGGAATGCCCGGAAAATCAAAAATTTGATATTGCCCGAAAAATTGCCGACCGTTTCCGATCCACACATGCGGTTATCGATATTGACGGTGTACGGGTAATTTTTGACCACGGCTGGGCACTGGTTCGCGCATCCAATACACAACCGGCTCTGGTGCTTCGCTTCGAGGCAAAAAATCCGGAGAACCTGGTCACCATCCAAAACACCGTGGAATCCGTAGTGGGAGAGGTTCGGGCCCACCCGGCAGGCCGCGGATAACCGAAGTGGTCCCACGACACCATGGGTCGGTCCCGGGGCTATGAAAATCAGATTAATACATCAATAAAATTATGGTCCTCAACTTATTCCCATGGCATGTTGTTATCGATTCACACATTTAACCCCTCTGTGACCCAAAACCGAATACAAGAAGGCTGATGTTGAATAAAAAAATACTGGGGGTCCTCTTTTTTTCAATTTTTACTGCCGTAACCGGCGTGGGAATCGTCGTCCCCCTCCTTCCGGTGTACGCTCACAGTATGGGGGCAAGCGGCTTTCTGATCGGTATGATTTTCGGCGCGTTTTCCATGTCGCGAACCGTTTTTCTTCCCTTCTTCGGCAGGCTGTCAGACCGAAAGGGACGAAAGCCGATGATAGCCACGGGGCTGATATCATATGCGCTGATTTCTGTGGCCTTTATATTCTCCAACACGGTCCACGGTCTGATTCTGGTCCGGTTCATCCAGGGAATCGCCTCGGCCATGATGATGCCGGTTGCCCTTGCCTATGTGGGGGACATCACACCTGCCGGCAGCGAAGGCACGACCATGGGGCTGTTCAACATTTCCATGTTCTTCGGACTGAGTCTCGGCCCGGTGATCGGGGGGGTAATCAACGACCGGTTCAATCTGGACGGTGCATTCATTGCCATGGGAATTCTGTCGTTAGTCGGGTTTATGTTGAGCCTGTTTTGGCTGCCCCCGACAAGGACTGAACACGTTCTTCAAAATAAAACGGCACCGGCCCCGTGGCGAAAAATCATCGTTGACCGGGTGATAGCCAGTCTGTTTGTTTTCCGGTTTGCCTATGCTGCCTGTATCGGGATCATATGGGGCTTTCTGCCGGTCCTGGCAGACACGGTATTCTCGCTGTCCAGTTTGGCAATCGGTGTCCTCGTCATGCTGGGCGTTTTCATCAGCGGCCTCATTCACTATCCCATGGGAGCGCTGGCCGATCGGGTCAACAAAAAAATCATGGTGATTTCAGGCGGTCTGCTGGTGTGTGCGGCACTCCTCTACTATGAATGGGCAAGTGGCTTCAACGATCTTTTGTGCGCGACGTCCTGTTTCGGCATAGGCGGAGGGATTGCCATGCCGGCGCTAATGGCCCTTGCCGTCCAGAAAGGCAACCAGGTCGAGGCTATGGGATCGGTCATGTCTCTGATAACCCTGGCCCACAGCCTGGGCATGTTGCTGGGCGCTCTGCTTGCCGGACTGATGATGGACATGTTCGAGCTGAGCTATTCATTTCCATTAGGGGCCGGACTGATGCTGCTGGCAACACTTGCATTCAGTCTCTGTACCATCTCAAAGCGGCAAAAGCCCGCCGAACAGCGATAAGGGAGTTCGGATTGGACCGGTCTTTACATCCGAATTCCACAATCCAAAATCCCCAATCGTTCAGAGTTCTTCCGGCGTAAACGCCACCACATCATCGATGCATACGGCATCGGCAAAAAGCATGGCCAGACGATCGACACCCAACGCGTTTCCGGTAGCCGATGGCATAAACTCCAGGGACCTGAGAAATTTTTCCGGCATATTGTAAACCGGTTTGCCGGCTTTATAACGCTCTTCCGCCTCAGCCCGAAACCGCTGGGACTGTTCCACCGGATCGGTGAGCTCCGAAAACGCGTTACACAGTTCCAATCCACAGACATAGAGTTCAAAACGCTCGGCGACAGTCGGGTCGGAGGATTTCAAACGCGCCAGGGCACCACTGGATGCCGGGTAGTCATATAAAAAAAGCGGTGCGCCTTGCCCCAGCATGGGTTCGATTTCCTCTGCGATCACTTCGTCAAACCGACCTTCACTTAGCGCCGTTGCCATCGGAATCGAGGCAAAACGCTCAAAAGCTTCGGCCACTGAAAGCCGTGTCCACGGTGGCGTGAGGTCAACGATCTGCCCCTGGTAGCTCAGTGACAGACCGGCATTCAGGTCCATGGCAACAGCTCCGATCAACTGTTCACATTCCTTCATCATGTAGCGGTAATCCTGCTCGGCACAATACCATTCCAGCAGAGTAAACTCCGGCAGGTGACGATCACCGCGTTCACCATTGCGAAAGCAACGGGATATCTGAAAAATTCGTGGAAAACCGGCAGCAATCAACCGCTTCATGCAGAGCTCCGGAGAGGTCTGGAGCCACCACTCGCCGGCCGACTGGGCGTCGATATAAGTTTCGGGAGCCGGCGCCGGAATCCGCACCGGCGTTTCAATTTCCAGATAGTTATTATGAGAGAAAAACTGCCGGATGGAATCAATGATGCGGGCCCTGAGTTTCAGGTTATCCTGCCGCTGGAAGATTTTGAAGTCGTACACGAAAACCTCTGGGGGAAAACGTCAAAAAATGACCCAGATAGACATGAAAAGATAATTTTTAATGGCAATAACAAATTTCACTACCGGACTGACCCGGTATATTGGAGACGGGTCAGTCCTTCTTTCGCTCGGTATATGAATCGCGGGTTCGATCCTGAAGAAATATCCGTTCAAAGCCATCTGGATCTGCTCCGTCGTACCACTCGTAACCCATTTCCCGGCATGCACTGCAGGCTCGCCGAGGAATGTGAACGCCAAGGATATGGGTTCCGCGATCCGAGGAGGAATCGATCTTCCAGCTGCCGGCGCAATCGTTGCAGACACGAAGGGTCTCGGTCTGCTTTTCGACAATGCTGTCCGTATCATAAAATATGTTCCGGGATCGGGTGATCAGCTTCTTGGTCCCCTGAACCTGCTCCTTGAGCAAGGCGCGATTCCGCCAGTTGGCCAGAGTCGTATCACCAATTTTTTCGATCCATTGGGTAACCTCCTCTGTCTGACGGATACGGTCATAATCGTAGGTCGGTTCCCTGACCTTGGAATAATCAATGCCGGCCATGGCCAGAATGATACCGAGGTTCACATACGGCAGAGCGCTTTCAATGGAATATCCGCCCTCCAGCACAGCGATATCGGGCTTCAGCATAGTGGTCAGATCCGCATAACCATGGGCCGAAAAATTCATATTGGTGATCGGGTCTTCAAAATGGTTATCCTGACCTGCGGAATTGATGACGATATCCGGCTTAAAATCGTCTAGAATCGGCTTGACCACATGTTCTATGGTATACAGAAACCCCTCATCGGAGGTATTCGGTGGAAGCGGAATGTTAATGGTGGCACCGACCGCATTGGGCCCGCCCAGTTCATGGGAAAACCCGGATCCGGGATAAAGGGTCCGCCCATCCTGGTGGATGGATATGAACAACGTATCCGGATCATGCCAGTAGACATCCTGGGTGCCGTCTCCGTGGTGGCAATCGGTATCGACGACAGCCACCTTTTTGACCCCATAGGCCTCTCGGAGAAACTCGATCATGATCGCTTCGATGTTGACGTTACAAAAACCTCGACCGCCATGCACCACCCGCATGGCATGATGGCCTGGAGGACGGACCAGCGCGAACCCCTTTGAAACCTGACCGTCAAGCACCGCCATCCCAATGGTCTTTGCACCGCCGGCACTGATGAAATGGGACTCGGACATCACACTCCACACGTCGGGCACGCAAAAGTGCACCCGTTGAACATCCTTCACCGTCACCAGATCGGGTTTGAATTCCTTGACGCCGTCGATATCAAAAAGCCCCTCTTCGAACACCTGATCCTGGGTGTAGAGAAGGCGTTCCTCCCGCTCCGGATGGGTCGGGCTGATGGCCCAATCAAATGCGGGAAAAAAAACGAGTCCAGTGGTATGTTTGGCTCTCAGCATATTGACTCCAGCCGTTGGGGTTGACTCGTGCCTGCAATGGTCGCCGGCAAAGTTTGGAGGATAACCTATGGCGAGAGGACCGCCAGCGTTCAGCCAAGGTTTGATTCAGGCCGGGTTTTATCAGACAAAGAACCCAATTTTGCGGAGTAAGAAACGTAATTTCTATAAATGGCATTCGATAAAATTCACGTTCCCGAATCACAAGATCCGAATTCAGCAACACCCCGCATCAAACCAGCCGGCCGGCCACCGGGTCATAGCCGTGAATCAATCCTGGCTTGATCTGTGCACGGACCCGGATATTTTTCCCACTGGTATAAAATCCCCGAACCATATTAAACTGTTGCTCCTCGATAATCTCCACATCCAAATGATCCGGATTCGCGCCTCGTTTCAACGCTTTTTCACGCAACAGATCAGTGGCCGTTTTCACCGCATCGTCCTTGGTAAAGCCTTTATTTACAGTCTGACAGAAATTTTCCTGGGGTGCGGTAGCCATTCCCTGCTCGGTATCGGCAAAGACCGTCACCTCACAGGTCGTCCTGGCCAGGGCTGCTCCGATGGCGTTGGCTACCTTCCATCGGGGAACCACCCCAACCTTGTAATCGGATATTTCTTCCAGGTATTTGGCAAAGTGCAGTGCCGGCCCGCCAAGCACCAGCATTTTCCGGGGCCTGACCTGGTAACCTTCCAGCATTTCATGCACCGTGTAAACCGGTTTGGCGTTTATGCGCTCAATCATGCCGGCGGCTTCATCCAGAATTTTACGGCACGTATGATCAAATATCCGGCGGGCAGTTTCCTCAAGGGACAATCCCAGTTCTTTGGCCATCGGCATCAGGCCGGCCTCGGCTTTCTCCCGGTCACCTTCCTGGATTTTGCCCAGAATCACAAGGGCGTCAGTTGGTGTGGGCACCGGTCCCCCATAGGCCATCGCCGCCCCGATGCGATGGGGTCCGACGCGGATCTGTCCGCCGACCAGACGAACCTCACTGTCTCCGCCAAGTCCGGTCGAATAGGTTTCAAGGGAGCGGATCAAGGTTTTGTACCCTCCCATGACAATGCCTTTGGGGTTCAGCAGGGGCACCTGATCGATCAGGATTGACATATCGGTGGTGGTTCCGCCGATATCCAAAACCAGGCATGCCTCCTCCTCGGGGGCAAATGCAATGGACCCCATGACACTGGCCGCCGGTCCGGACAGGATGGTCTGCGTGGGGAAATCAATGGATGATTCAAAATTCATGTTGCCGCCATCAGCCTTGAGAATCCGAATCGGCACCCGCAGCCCTTTTTTCTCCAGCGATTTTTTCACGGCAGCGAAGAATTCCTTATGAACCGGGTAAACCGCGGTATTCAGATAGGTCGTTGCGATGCGGCGGGGAAAACTCAAATTTCCGGATATGTGATGGCCCAGAAAAACTTTATCGAACAGCGGGCTCAGGATCTCACCAATGGCAAGTTCATGGGCCGGATTTCGAACGGAAAACTTCCCGGCCACCCCAACATTGCGAATTCCCTCTTTCTTCAGTCGCTTGCCGATCTTCTTTATTTCTTTCGGGTTGACCGGCTCAATCTCCCGCCCTCGATGATCAATAAATCCGGCTACCGTAACGTAATGGGAATTGGTGCGGTAGAGTTCGGGGTCAATGCCGGGTCCACCGGAGACGATCATTCCAACCGGAGGGATATCTTTTTGCACGATGGCATTGGTCGTCAGGGTTGTGCTGAGAACCATGCGATTGATCTGATCGGGATTTACACCTTCGGTGATCTTATGGAGTCCGGAGAGTACGGTATTGAACAAATCCGCGGGATTAGTGGAGACCTTGACTTCATTTATCAGCCCTTCATTTCCGAGAAGAACCACGTCCGTGTGGGTGCCACCGACATCCAGCCCTATGATCATGGTCTATTCCTGATATAATGTGTTCATTGACTAAACACTCGGCAGACCACGTATCAAATACGGGTTCTGCGCAAGGGCTCTAACAGATAACGGATGCTATCGAAAACGACCAGTATTGTCAACAATGGTCAATAAGCGCTCACAGACGAAAAACGCTTGAAGAACAGGGACCCGCACAAAATGAAGAATGCAAAACCGGAAGAATCTTATCGAAAGAAGTCTATGAAACCATCTCAATATATTGGGGTAGAGATGCACTCACAACACACATTCACCGGTTCGGCAAATGTAAGAGGCTTCTTCAACCAGTGTCTCAACTGGAAAGCTTTTGAACCATGTCCTTCAAACGCAGGGAGAACGCCTCAGGCGTGGGGCGCTCCTCCAGACTTCTGCACAGGTTGATGGTACGCTTCAATGTTTCAATGCACGTACTGCACTTGGCACATTCCATAGCATGCTGCTCAATGTCCCTGCAGGTAATCTCATCAAGTTCATTGTCGATGTATTCCGACAATTTCTCAAACATTGAAATACAGCAATCCTGATGATTTGTGTCTTCAATCGTCATGGTTAAAGTACTCTTTCAATTTTTCCCGCATAAAAAGACGCGCCCGATGCAGACGCACCTTGACGTTGGTCGCCGTCAGATTCAGGATCTGAGCGGTTTCCGCGGTACTGAACCCCTCAACGTCTCTCAGCACCATGACCAGTCGGTATTTTTCAGGCAGGGAAAGAATTCCAGCGCGAATTACATCAGCCAATTCGTTGTTCAGCAAATTGTCAAGGGGCTCGGAAGCCCATTTGGGCAACTCGGTGGGAATAGCGGCCTCTTCCTTGGGAATAAATTCCTCCAGGGAAAGTTCGCGATCCGGAGCAAATTTGGATTTTCGTTTCCGTTTCAAACATGTACTGGTCGCGATACGATACAGCCAGTTCTTGAACTTGGTCTCGTGACGAAAATCCTTCAGGTATCGAAATACATTCAGGAACGTATCCTGAATCATATCCTCTGTATCCTGTGCGTCACCACACATCCTGAGCCCAAAATTGTACAGCTTTTGATCGTACCGCCTGACCAGATCGTGAAACAGATCGATTTGTCCGGCATTAATTGCCTGAATCAGCTCATAATCATCATCTTTGACAATCGGGGGGCTCGGTTTGTTTTCTGTCATGATCCTTTTTGCCTGTCACCTGACAGGAATCGCGTATTCAGGTTGAAATACCCAGGCGGGGCAACACATAAGCCTGGAGCAGAAACCAGACACCCAGACCAACCAGTAAAATTATAGCTTCCGACATAATATCCTCCACTTTTTTATGGTGTTACAGGAATTTTGTCCACTTTTTTTTCAACACCAGGCAGGCCAGTGCGATCAGAAAAAAAGCCAGAACAAGCCCGAGGTGAACAATATCAAGCACAATGATAAAGACAGGGGAAAACCGGTAACCGGGAAGATTCCGGATCACCAGCAACACACCCGAAAGCAGAATCCCGGCCAGCAGGCCGCCCCGCAAATAACCGGATACCGTAACGGTCAACCGATCCCGATGAAGCAACCAGAAATCCACCAGCACAAAACCCGCCAGACTTAAAAACACGGCAGCGCTCAGGTAATGGATGGTATGGGTCACAAAAAATTTGGCCAGCCAGCCGAAGCCGGGGATATCGGCAATATAGTACCGTTTGAAGATCGGCATCTGGCCAAACCCGCTGAGCGATAGAAACAGCAAAAGGACCAGGTAAAGCCGTTGAATCATTGGGGGCAGATACCCGTGGCCAATGAGCGCATTTGATTTCATACCTTTAGCCCTCCGAATCCGCATCGATACCTGCCGGCCGCCGTATCTGCTTGACGTATTTTCCTGCTGCTGCCGCCACGCCGGCCAGAGGGGCCAGCACCATGGCACTGACCAGGTTGTTTCCCTGAGCCATGACATCGGAGACTGTTTCAAGGTGCGGCCGCCCTTTGCCGGTTTCCAGGGCATCATTCACGGCATCAAACGCAACCGGCGACACATAAATGGTATTGGTTCCACCGTTTTCGGACTCCCCGTAAATATAGCCATTGATTTCCCCCGCAAGTTCATGGGCACGACGAATAATCTCCTCCCGCGGACCAATGGTTTGAACACCCTCCGGGCAGGCTTCGATACAGGCTGGCAACTCTCCCCTTGAAACGCGACGGTAGCATCGGTCACACTTGTACATTACCCCGTTGCCGGCAAGAGACGGCAGAATGTCCAGATAAAGCCCGACGCCGGTCTGACGCTGAGGAATTTTCCATGGGCAAACAGCCCGGCACTTGGACCCACCCAGGCAAATATCGGAATCAATCTGTGAAATGCCATTTTCATATTGGCGGGCCGCTCCCCATGGGCAGAGTTTAACACAAGGCGGGTTCACACAGTGCATGCAGCGCCGGGGGATTGAAATTTCGGTCTCCTCTCCATCCACGGTTACCGTTGCGCGATGAATAAAAAGCCAGTTATAGGGCGTCAGACGATCGGTCACATCCTGCCGATCGGACCAGTCCTCCACTGGCACCCGCGGTGGATACATGGTGGGAAACTGCTTTTTCGGATTTGGGAAGCGACCCGCATTAACCGCTCTGCATGCCTCCACACAGCCTTCACAGCCAATGCATTTTCGGATATCGATCAACGTGGCCAGCTGCTGATCCGGCCGGGAATCAGCGGCTCCCGCCGGAATTCCCGATGCGGCAACAGAAAACGCCGCAGCCACGCTTCCTTTCAGAAAGGATCGTCTGGAAAGTTTCCCTGACATGTAACCTCCAGTTACAGGTTCTCCCTGTGATAAAAAACCGCAGAGCACTCCGCTTTCAGATAAAAACGAAACGTCCCCAATGCCGTCAGCGGCAAAGGTATCCGATTAAACGTCCTTATAGAGCTCGGGGGAGGGATTCGGTTACACGCCAAGAATACAAGAATAAAGGAAAAGATTTTTCTGGAAATAATGAGCAGGTCAGCGGCAGATCGACTGATCCACGAACCGCCAGGCACAGTCAACAGCCCGAAAAATATCGGCATTGGAAGGAAGCGTGTCCGAGAGTCGCTTGAGGTGCCCCCGGTCGCGCAGCAGTTTAAAGGTAGCCGGGAAGTTCAAGTCGAACACCCAACTGATCTGGAACAGTTTAAAATCGTTGAAGGTTCGGATATCTTCGATATTCACCAGCCTCGACTGGGACAAGCTGTCCAAAACGTTTTCAGAACAACTGTCGTCATCCGGCAACCCCAGGGTGATCGTACGATCCGGGCCATCCGGCGATTCAACATAATTTTCGACAAATACCTTCCATATATCGAGTTTGTCCGCATCGCGAAGCAGCTGGCTGAGCACCAGACCCCTGCCCGATACATGTGGAGGAATACAGGCGGCGTTGTGACAGGCGATCGCGCCGGTAATCAGATGACGCTCATCGTCAGAGCATCGCTTCAGCACATCATGCTCGGTCAACACTTCAAGCCCTAATGTGGCGTGGTTTGCTGAGTTCCTATCGTTGAACGTGCCATATTCCGCATATTGTTTGAAGCGGCCGATATCGTGCAATAAGGCTGAGGTTTCAGCCAGTATGCGCTCGCTGTCAGAAAGTGCGATACTGGCCCCGATGTCGATAATGTTCTCACAAACCCGACCGGTATGTGCTGTCTTGAGTTCAAAAATGCGTCTGTTTTTCGGATCATTGCGGCTGAAGCCGTCCGTATAGTCCAGAAACCATGATTTCAGTTCAACAAATTCATCACGTGTCATAAACAGTTCATTTCGATAAAATCTGCCAGAGGCTCGATATCTTCGAGGCCGAATCTGGGTTCCCTGCAATCGATTTCGTCATCAGAGACAAAGGCAATTCGCTGCCCATTCTCCATTTTGAGTGGCGCACTGTGGGCTTCGGAGCGGAATACCTCTATCTTTGAGGTGCTGGAATGTTTGTAGCCCTCGACAATTACCAGATCCATATTGCTGAAATACGGTACCAGGCCATCAAGGGTGTCGTCATGAATGGTTTTCACCATAGCCAGTTTGCCGGGAGAAGCCAGCACAACAACATCGGCACCGGAATGCTGGTGACGCCAGCTGTCTTTTCCCTCACGGTCAATTTCAAAACCGTGCAGGGCATGCTTAACGGTCCCGATGCGATGACCTCTACGCTTGAGCACTGGCACCAGTTTTTCGATCAGCGTTGTTTTTCCGGATCCTGATTTACCAACGATACAAATAATTGGTGGCATAAAACGTTACTGTTTTTTCTATGATAGGGTTTCTGAAAAAAGCGCTATCATCGGCGTCCTGATTTCAAAAAGCCGGTTTTTTTAAAAAATTGAATTACTGCCGCAATACATTTCCAGCGCGCTGAGCGCATTATCTGTCAAACCGCACAACGGGAGTGAAACTAAGCCGGTGTATCAATATTGTCAAGCCAAATAGCAAGTTATCCTTTCCCAGAAACGAAATCATTGACAGGTATCGGAACGGTCCGTAATAAGTACCCTGAAAAAAGAGGATTCTTTCTGGAATGCCTTTCAATCTATCCAGCAGGATGCCCGAGCACAACGCCAAGCAAGCAGCCTGCTGTATGATGAATGCGGGGCGGAATTCGTTGTTCAAACCATCCGGTGATCGATATGTCATCCATATTAGAGGTCAGGCATCTTAAAAAACGATATAAAAGCACCCAGGCTGTTGATGACATTTGTTTTTCCATTGCACCGGGGACCTGTTTCGGCCTGCTCGGCCCCAACGGTGCCGGAAAAACCACCACCATCGAAATTATTGAGGGAATCCTGGCGCCTGACGAGGGGGAGATCCACTACAAAGGACAACCGCGAAACGCCTTATTCCGGGAAGAGGTGGGAATTCAATTTCAACACACGGCGCTGCTGGCCACCCTGACGGTTCGGGAGACCATACAGACCTTCCACCGATTGTATGCCGCGCCCGCCGATATTGATGATCTGCTGATCACCTGTCATCTGACCGACATCCAGAATCACATGAACGACAGGATCTCCGGGGGGCAGCGGCAGCGCCTGCTCCTTGCCCTGGCACTGATCAATGACCCGGAACTGCTGTTTCTGGATGAACCGTCAACGGGTCTCGATCCCCAGGCGCGCCGGAATCTTTGGGATATTGTTCAGAAAATTAAAGCCCGCGGCAACACCATTGTACTGACCACCCACTACATGGAAGAAGCCCAGCACCTGTGTGACCAGGTGGCGGTCATGGACCGCGGCAAAATAATTGCCGAGGGCTCCCCCCGTGAACTTATCCAGAGGTATTGCAACGGCGTCACCCTTATTCTTCCGCGGGAAAACAACCATCGCCGGTTCAAGGACTTACCCCTCACGTTTCGGGAAAACAACGATCATATCGAGATCGACACTGACGATGTCAATGCCGCCTTGAATCATTTAATGGCCCTTCGGATGGATCTGACGGATCTGACCGTTCAATCCCCCAATCTTGAAAATGTATTTCTGAACCTGACCGGGAGAAAGCTTCGCGAGTAATCATGAACTTCCGACGACTCTGGGCCATTTTCACCGCCAGAAACCATGAATTTTTCAGGGATCGCTCCGCATTTGGCTGGAACTTTCTGTTTCCGTTTCTCATTATTGCCGGTTTTGGTATTATTTTTGGAGATAAAGCCCAGAACCAGTATAAAGTTGGCGTTTTCCCCGTGGAAACGGAGCAAATTGTAACCGGTAACACCGGCATTCCGGAACCGTTCCGGCAGACACGATACATCGAGTTCATCGGTTTTCCCAACCTGGATACCGCACTTGAAAAACTCAAACATCACAAAATCGATTTTCTCATCCGGGCGCAAAGCCCGACCCATCAATATTGGGTAAGTGATTCATCCCCCAAGGGATATGTGGTGGAAAAGCTGTTCAAGGCGAGCCTTGCTCCGCCAACCGGTAAGGAAACCGGGGAAAGGCTTGAGATCCACGGCACCGAGATTCGCTACCTGGACTGGCTCTTTCCCGGAATTCTGGGGATGAACATGATGTTCAGCGCCCTTTGGGGGGTGGGCTTCATCGTTGTTCGTTACCGAAAAAACGGGGTCCTCAAACGCCTGCACGCCACCCCCCTGACAGCACTTGAATACCTGAGTGCCCAGATGCTCTCCCGTATTTTTATCCTGGCATTCACCCTCGCCGTGGTGTGGGTGGGTTGCGATTTGCTCTTCTCCTTCACTGTGCAGGGGTCCTATCTCCATCTGGCTCTGGTCTATTTCACCGGTGGACTCAGCCTCTGCTCATTGGGACTGCTGCTGGCCTCACGTGGAACTAGTGAAGAATTCACAAGCGGCGTGGTCAATTTTATCTGCTGGCCCATGATGTTTCTGTCCGAAGTCTGGTTCTCGCTGGAGGGAGCCCCGGAATGGGTAAGAATATTTTCAAAAATTTTCCCCCTCACGCATTTGATATCCGCTGCCAGAAAAGTTATGAATGATGGTGCATCATTGGCCCAGATCAGTGGGGAACTCACCATTCTGGTCGTGGCCGCAGCGATTTTTCTATCCCTCGGAGCGTGGCTGTTTTCATGGAATGATTAAAACAAACCAGAGGATTCAAAATGACCAAGGTACTGAAGTGGTTGGCTGTTATTGGTGGCATTGGAGTATTTCTCATCCTCGTCGCTGTTCTCATCCTGCCAAGGCTTATTGACTTTCAACAATACAAGCCCATGCTTGAAGAAAAAATTGCATCCACAACCGGCCGATCCTTCAGTGTCGAGGACCTGGAACCGTCCGTGTTCCCCTGGGTCGGCGTATCGTTTTCCAATCTTCAATTGGGAAATGCCAGGGGGTTTTCCGAAAAAAAATTCCTTTCTGTTGATGCTTTTGAGGTGCGGGTCAAACTTTTACCGCTTCTGTTCAAAGAAATTCGAGTTAAACGGTTTGTACTGGATTCTCCCCATCTTGTTTTAGAAAAAAACGCGGCGGGAAGGGGCAATTGGGAAGGAATAGGCCAATCGAGCGGGAAACCGGCTGCCCGGCAAACGGTTGAAGAAAAAAACATCTCTTCAAATGACCTTCCCATAAAAAGTTTAACTGTTGATCAATGGATTATCAGCAACGGAACAGTACAGTGGATAGACTTGGCGGCAGGCGGGCAAAAAACCGTCTCAGGCATAAACCTTCAGCTTCAGGATGTTGCTCTGGATAGTCCTGTGGCAGTAAGTGCACAGGCCCGACTGGATGACAAACCGATTGCACTTGACGGCCGGGTGGGCCCGATCGGTCAGACGCCGGCAACCGGGACCATACCCTTTGATATGACTGTCAGCGCCCTTGAAGATTTGACAATCAAGATAGCGGGCAATGTATCGAATCTGATCCACCGGCCGGCCGTCGATCTGACCCTGGAAATGGCGCCGTTCTCTCCGAGAAACCTGATGAGAGCTCTGGATATTGACCTGCATACAACAGACGCCGATGCACTTTCAACCATGGCACTGACAGCAGGCATCAAGGGGGATCCAGGCCGAATCACCATTTCAAACGGCGGGCTGACCCTGGATGAATCCAAACTGACCTTTTCTGTCACCGCCAGGGATTTCACAAAGCCGGCCATTGATTTCAGCGTGGATTTAAACGCCATTGACCTGGATCGGTATTTGCCGCCACCGGCTGAGGAAACCGAAACACCCCAGGCAAAACCAAAAGGAACTGGCAAGGCGGCGCCGACCGAATCCGTCGATTATTCTGCATTTCGACGACTCATCCTGGATGGCACGGCCCGTATCGGAACACTTCAGGCCGCCGGACTCACCCTGGAGGACATCTATGTCCAAATCACCGGAAAAGACGGACGGTTCAACATAGCCCCGCTCAACGTAAAACTCTACCAGGGAAAGCTTGAAGCCACGGGAGAACTGAACGTTCGGCAAAACAAGCCGATCAGCCGGATCGCCCTGCAAATGGATGGCATCCAGGCCGGCCCCCTGCTGCGAGACGCCCTGAACAAAGATATGATTGAAGGGGCGCTCAATGCCCGGATCAATCTGCAAGTATCCGGCGATCGGCCGAATCAAATCAGACAATCGGTAAACGGCGACGGTGAGATGCGATTTAGTGAAGGAGCCATCAAGGGAATCGACCTGGGAGCGATGCTGCAGAATATCAAAACCGCCTTCGGAGCCTCCCAAAGCGATTCGAGCCAGCCGCAAACCGCATTCACCGAACTTCACATCCCGTTTACTGCCGAAAAGGGCGTCATCCATACGCCGAAGACCATTCTAACCTCGCCTGCCCTTCGGGCAACTGCCTCGGGAGATATCAGACTGCCGACAGAGGCACTTTCCCTTCGAGTTGAACCAAAAATTGTCTCATCACTCTCCGCCCTGGGCTCTACGGAACAGGGCACCGGCATCACCGTTCCGGTAATAATTTCCGGTACGTTTGAATCTCCACAATTCCGCCCGGATATGGAAGGAATTCTGAAAAACAGATTGGAAAAAGAACTTGCGTCTCCAAAGATCCAGGAAAAGTTGAGAGACCTGGGAGTTTCTGAAGAGCAGGCCAAGCCTCTGGAGGAAAATATCAAAGGGCTCCTTAAAAGCTTTCCATTCGGCAATCGGAACTGATGGTTCGGAAGCCATCCGGTATCCGGATTCCTGCAATCATCTCAGTGGCATTGCCACATACACAATCCTTCAAATAGCCGTCAGGCAACAAACTGTTTGCAGAGCAATAGCCCCACCGGTTGGGGCCATTGTTCGGCAAACAGCGGCACTGCAGTTTCCAGGTGGCATTCGTCGCTTTAGATTCCGCTGAAGCAACAAAAAAGCACTCTCCACTATCTGGTATTTTCCCCCTTGACGATCAAGCGATTGATTCTTACTATACAGCATATTGAAGCCACGATATTTTGAGGATCGATTCCTGTCAGTCCGTAGAATCCTCTTGTTGACAACCGACAAACCTGAAAAACGCTCTACCTTTCGTCGGAATATCCCGTTTCAGGCACACCATTTCTTTGGCAACACGTTGCGTATCCGGTCTTCACTTTGGATAACGGAAACCTGCACCCGTGAAACAATAGGATTTTTTCTAAAACCTAACGAGGAGATTGCATGATGAAAACGAATGGATTGAAACTGCTTTGCTTTGCACTCATCAGTGCACTTATGGTCGGTTGCGCCGCAACTCAGCCTCAACAGGATTTTCCTCTGTTCAACGTGAATGACCTGAATGCCAAAGTTCAGAGCGGAGAATTCACCCAGAAGGTCGACAACTTTCTGATCATACTTGATGCATCCGGGTCCATGGCCGATGAGTATGCAGGCAGACCTAAACTTGACATGGGCCTGGATATCGCCAGTCGTCTCATACAGACCGTGCCCAAACTGGAACTGACCGGAGGACTCCGGACGTTTGGCCACAGCAGTCTCCAGTCTCCCGAAAGAACCGCCATGCTGTATGCGCCCACCAAATTTTACAACTCCCGGTTCAATAAAAACCTGGAGAAAGTGAAATATGCCGGCGGAAACAGTCCCCTAGGCTACGCCATCGATGCAGCCACAGAAGACTTT
>ENA-ORCT01000218-ORCT01000218.1-marine-metagenome-genome-assembly--contig:-NODE-218-length-30919-cov-143.658745_pt1 | contig 30919 bp, 13 predicted proteins | sample MGYA00248632_ERZ508511 | MGnify/ENA primary metagenome ERZ508511 (study PRJEB26182, sample SAMN06268839) | marine metagenome | isolation source: Tt an P1-techrep anaerobic enrichment on pine from...
CACGGGCATGATAAGACCGCAAAGGATAGTCTGTCACTAATCTGGACAACCAAGGGAGAAAAAATTTGTGAAACAGTGGCTCATTGGCTTCATGGTGGTGGCGGCAGTGGCTGTGGCAGCCGGGCTCTGGCATCTGCTGGTTCCGGTTGAACAGTCCGGGGGACGGCCCAAGCGTCCGCAGGCGGTTCATGTGATACAGCCGTCCACCGAGATGATCAGGGATCGAATTGAAGCCGTGGGGACACTGCGCTCTCGTGAAGCGGTGGTCATCACCAGTGAGGTCAACGGGCGCATTGTGGCGCTGGATTTCACCACCGGTGAACGCGTTGAAAAGGGGCAGCGACTGGTTCAGCTCGATGATCGTCAGGCCAGAGCCGATCTGCAAGTGGCCGAGGCGAGGTTGGTGGATGCCCGGCGTCAGCTGAATCGAGCTCGACAACTGCGCAGCAGCAACAGTATTTCGCAGGCTCAGGTCGATGAGTTGCGAACCGCTGTCAATGTGGCGGAAGCCGAATATCAGGCAGCCCGGGTACGCGCCGAAAACCACAGAATCGACGCTCCCTTTGCCGGGGTTGTGGGGCTGCGAGAGCTCAGCCCCGGCGCTTACGTCGAGAGTGGTGACGCACTGACAACACTCGATGCCAGTGCCGAGATGGAGCTGACCTTTGCTGTACCTGAGCGTTTCATTGGTCAGCTGCAACAGGGGCAGCCGGTGAGCGGTGTCACCGCAAGCTGGCCGGATCGGATATTCAAGGGGGTGCTCGCCGAGCTGGATACCCGCATTGACCCGCTGAGCAGAACGCTCAAAGTGCGCGCATTGATCGATAACAGCGAAGGAGACCTGCGCCCTGGGCAGTTCATGTCGGTTCGGCTGACGCTGCGCCAAAGACAGGCGCTGGTGGTACCCGAGCAGGCGGTTCTGCTGCAGGGGGCTGAGCGATACCTGTTCGTCGCCAGTGCTGACAATACCGCCGAGCGTCGTTCGGTCGAGCTGGGCAGTCGTGAGCCGGGCAAGGTCGAGATACTCTCGGGTGTCAGTGCCGACGACCGTGTCGTCATCACTGCACAGGATCGGCTGTCCAGTGGTGACGCACTGCAGATTCTGGAGGATGCCGACAGTGCCATACCGGCGCCTGAACGGATTGGGCAGGAGTCCTGAGCATGGTGTTGTCCGATGTTTCCATCAAGCGGCCGGTGTTTGCCACTGTTCTGAGCCTGTTGATTCTTGTGTTTGGCCTGTCCGCTCTCACCCAGTTGCCGGTTCGAGAGTATCCCGATATCGACCCCCCGGTTGTCTCGGTTTCCACGGACTATATCGGTGCGGCAGCGGAAGTGGTGGACAGTCAGATCACTCAGGTAATCGAGGGTGCGATCAGTGGCATAGAAGGCATTCGCTCCATTGAGTCCAGCACGGAGCAGGGTGAGTCGCGCACGACGATTGAGTTCAGCACGTCCCGAGATGTCGATGTGGCCGCAAACGACGTACGTGATGCGGTGGCCCGCATCAGTAACCGATTGCCCTCCGAAGCGGACCCGCCTGTCGTCAGCAAGGCGGACTCCAACGCTCGGCCGATGATGTGGCTCACGCTGCGTTCCGATGTGTGGGACTCTGCGCAGTTGAGTGATTTTGCGGACCGTGTACTCAAGGACCGGCTTTCGGTGGTGGATGGTGTCGCGGATGTGCGCATTGGTGGCGAGCGACGCTATGCTGTCCGCGTATGGCTGGATCCGGAGCGGCTGGCGGCACGCAACCTGACTGTTGCCGAAGTGGAACGTGCCCTGCGTGCCAACAATGTCGAGTTGCCGGGCGGTTCGGTGGAATCGATCAGCCGTGACTTTACGGTACGTACCGAAGGGCGGCTCAACCGGGTCGAGGAATTCCGGGAAATGGTCATTCGGCGTGATGGCGATGTGCTGTTGCGATTGAAGGATGTGGCGAATGTTCAGTTGGGAGTTGAGTCGGATGTGAGCCGCCTGCGTGCCAACGGCCAGACAGCGATAGGCATGGGCATTATTCGTCAATCCAAGGCCAATACGGTTGCCGTGTCGGATCGGGTGCAGGACGAGCTGTCCACTATTCGTCGCAGTCTTCCGCCCGAAGTCAGCATTGCCGAAAGTTATGATGAATCGATCTTCATTCGAGCATCCATCCAGGAAGTACTGGTAACGCTGGCCATCTCGGTATCACTGGTCATTCTGGTGATCTTTGTATTTTTGCGTTCCTGGCGAGCAACCCTGATACCGGCGGTCACAATCCCGGTGGCGGTTATCGGAGCCTTTATCGGGCTTGGTTTTCTCGGTTTTTCCATCAACGTGCTCACGTTGCTGGCGATTATTCTTGCGATCGGGCTGGTGGTGGATGATGCCATCGTGATGCTCGAGAATATTCAGCGACGCATCGATGACGGCGAAAAACCCCTGGTGGCCGCGTATCTGGGGGCGCGACAGGTTGCCTTTGCGATCATTGCGACCACATTGACGCTGGTGGCAGTGTTTGTACCGATCTCGTTCATGGGGGGCAATATCGGTCGGCTGTTCAGCGAATTTGGTTTCACGCTGGCATCGGCGGTGATTGTGTCCAGCTTCGTGGCCCTGACACTGGCGCCCATGTTGTGTTCACGATGGCTCAAACACAGCCCTGAAGAGGAAGAGGGGCACAGACTGTGGATGGCCAGTGAACGGGTGTTGTCTGCACTGAATCGAGGCTATGAACGGGTGCTGCGCTTCTCATTGCGTCAGCCCGGACTGTTGCTGGGGGTTGGTCTTGCCGGGGCCGTACTGGCGGCGGTGATCTTTCCACGCTTGCCGCAGGAGTTGGCACCGACAGAGGACCGCGGCGTCATCATCATGCCGACCAAGGCACCAAGAGGCTCCACGGCGGATTATACCGAACATCATGTACGTCAGGTTGAGCAGCGCCTGTTGCCCTATCTGGAAGATGGCGTGGCCGAGCGTTTGCTGTCGATAGTGGGCTTTCGAGGCGAAGCGGATAACGCCTTCATCATACTGGGGCTGACCCACTGGGATCAGCGCGAGGTCAAGCAGCAGAACATCGCGTCGGAGCTGTTTCCGGCACTGTCACAGGTCCCCGGTGTGCGCTCGATTCCGATCAATCCGCCGGGCCTTGGGCAAAGCGGCTTCAGCCAGCCAATCTCTTTTGTGATTGGTGGCCCCGATTACGAAAGTGTACAGAGCTGGAGCCAGGAGATATTGCGGCGGGCGCAGGACAACCCGAACCTGATTAACCTTGAAACCGACTTTGAGCTGACGCGGCCCGAGTTGCGGGTGGATATTGACCGCCAGCGTGCTGCCGATCTCGATGTGACGGTTGAAGATGTGGGGTTGACGCTGCAAACGGTGCTGGCATCCCGTCAGGTTACGACCTACATGGATCGAGGGCGTGAGTATGATGTAATCGTACAGGCGCAGGACAGCAGCCGTGCATCACCCTCCGATCTGGGGCGCATTTATCTGCGCCCGCGTGCAGGTGGTGACCTGATCCCGCTGCAGGCGCTGGTGGATGTGAAAGAGGTCGGCGCCAATCCGGATCTGCGACGCATTGACCGATTGCCCGCGGTGGTGATCAGTGGATCTCTGGCACCGGGCTATGATCTGGGATCGGCACTCAACTACCTGAGCGGTCTTGCGCGGGACTATCTGCCACCTGAGGCCCGCGTCAGTTATCAGGGCCTCAGCCGTGAATTTCAGGAATCATCGGCGGCAATCTACCTGACGTTCCTGCTGGCATTCGTCATTGTGTTCCTGGTACTGGCGGCACAGTTCGAGAGCTGGATTCACCCGCTGATCATCATGCTGACGGTGCCGTTGGCCATCACCGGAGCATTGGCCGCCCTCTGGGTGTCAGGCATCAGTCTGAACATCTATAGCCAGATCGGCATCATCATGCTGCTGGGGCTGATGGCCAAGAACGGGATTTTGATAGTGGAGTTCGCCAATCAGCTGCGAGACAAGGGCCTGGGAGTGCATGAAGCCATACTTCAGGGAGCCATCATGCGTTTCAGACCGGTTTTGATGACCACCATCTCGACGATTTTCGGTGCCATTCCGTTGGTGCTGGCGACCGGTGCAGGTGCGGAAAGTCGTATGGCAATTGGCATGGTGATTCTGGGTGGACTGGTCTTTGCGGCGACTCTCACCCTGTTCATCATCCCGGTGCTGTACAACCTGCTGGCGCGCTTTGCGAAATCGGCTGGCAGCGTGGAAAAGACTCTGCAGCGCGAGTTGCCCGAGAGGTCAGATCGCGAAGAAAAAATATAAGGCCATCCATGGCACGCTATCGCTGGAAAGATAGTGTCGCCATACTACAACAGAATTAAAGCTGTGCAAATAGTGTACAGCCACAGGTGCGCCGTACCGAGTGCATCGGCGACCTTGAACGGCTATGCGGAGGGGGGGAGGCGAAGGGTGAATCTCTCTTTCGGTAGCCCGGCAGTCTCATCCTTTACAGACCCAAGGCTTTGCGTCCACTCAAGCAGTGGTTGCCCTTTCGGGAGAGATTCTTTCGCTGGAAAGCGGGAAAGGCCATACATCAAAGCCAAACCTGATTGCATACTAGCAATATTGGAGTGGATGCGCCAACCAACAGTGCTTGAGCGGGATCAAGAATAGCCCCCGTCATGCTACACTCCGTACTGGTTTCCTTTCCTTCAGCCGCAGAGTGACCATGCCTCGCTTTTCTACCGAACAGTTGTCTACAGAATGGCTTTCGATTAACGACCGCTTCAGCACAGAAGTAAAGCGGTTTGTGATCGATTTTTCCCGTCAGCATGCGGCTTCACTGTCAGCGCACTTTTACAGCGAGATGCTGGCGGATCCAAACGCGTCACAGTTTCTGTCCAACGATGAGGTGCAAAATCGCCTGGGACAGTCCATGCAGCGCTGGGTTGCAGGCCTGTTTGCATCCAGCACCGAGGAAGATGTACTGCGATTGATCGCCGAACAGCGCAAGATCGGCGAGGTGCATGCTCGCATCGGCATACCGGTTCATCTGGTGTTGAGAGGTGCGCGCTGTTTAAAGGATCGGTTTGTGCAGCTGTTGCATGACGTGTCGGAGCTGTCCAGCGACGATCAGTATGCGGCCATGCGTCTGGTGTCGGATACGGTTGATCTGGCGATGGAAGTGATGGGACACGCGTATTCTGTCTCGCATGACCGCAACTCCCGATCAGAGGAAGCCTACCGTCTCTTTGCCATTACCCAGAACATCGCTGATGAAAAGGATCAGCAGCGGGCAGCCCTCTTCGATTGGGAAAACCAGTTGATGTTCAGTCAGGCCATCGGCACGCCGCCCGGTGAGCTGCCGCGCATACAGGCATCGGACTTTGGCCTGTGGTTTCGTCACAAGGGGATTCATGCCTTTGAAGGGTCTGCCGAGGCCGCTGCGGTGATGGAAACGATGCATGAGATTGACAGCGTCCTGCTGCCGCTGTTTGGATCGGATGGCGCAGGTGAAATCAGTCATGAGCGCCGCGTGCACCTTCTGCGGGATCTTCGGGACAAGGTGAAAAGCATACGCTTTCACCTGAGTAACCTGTTCGAGCGCAACGACGAGCTTGAATCAGGTCGAGACGTGCTGACCCGACTGCTGAATCGAAAGTTCATGCCAGTTGTGCTGAGCAAACAGATCAGCCAGTCCCGAGCACAGAAAACGGGCTTCGCTGTGCTCGCGATCGATATTGATCACTTCAAGCAGGTCAATGATATCCACGGACATCAGGCGGGTGACAGCGTGCTTCAGCAGCTGGCGCTTATTCTTGTGAACAACAGCCGTTCCGGTGACTACCTGTTCCGATTGGGGGGAGAGGAGTTTCTGCTCATCGCCGTGGATATGGATGCAACGCGCGCCAAGGCTGTAGGGGAAAAGCTGCGCAAAAGCGTCGAACAGGAAAGTTTCCTGCTGCATGATGGCAAGGAGCTCAAAGCCACCATCAGCGTGGGTGTCGCCTGCTTTGATGGGCACCCGGACTACCAGAGGTTGCTGCGCCGTGCGGATGATGCGCTGTACGAGGCCAAGAACACTGGCCGCAACAGGGTGATTGTGAAAAGTGGAGCGGTTCAGGAGTAACAACCTTCCTGCACTGACTGAGCGGATTCAGTCAGTGCAGGAAGGCTTTGGCTGGGCCTTACTCCACGTGGCGTTGAATATCGTCAACCAGCGCCTCGGCCAATGCCAGTAGCGGCTCAGCCCGCTCCAGACCATCGATAAACCGTTGCGGAATCCCCGACAGCCCCACCATCGCACCGCTCAGGGCGCCGGTCAGCATGGCGCGGGCCATGTTTTGGCCACCTCCGTTGATCGCGTGCAGCACCGCCAACTCAAAGTCGTCCGTGAAGCGGGCCGCCAGATAGTAGGCGGCCGGGAACTGATGGTAGACCGCACACGGCAGGCCGTACAGCAGGCCCACCTGCGAAGCGGGCTCGATACGAATGGTGCTGGCGTGGGCGGCGCGGGCAATGCAGGACGGCGTGAGTAGCGCATCGGGCGAGGCAAACAGGCCTTCATGCCGCTTTTCCTGCTGCTTGCGTGACGGGGCTTCGAGCTTGCCCTGTGTAATGGTGTGAAAGGGCAGCTCGCCGGTTTTGACCCGGGCCATCAGCTTGTCCGAGAGGTCGCCATCGAGGTGATGGCCTTCTACCAGCATGCCCAGCACTGCGCCGAATGCAGTAGTCATGGCCATGACGGTGCCGTCTGTTTGGGTCAGTGCCGTGTTGGCCTTGACCGATTCTGCCAGTTCGCCGGGTGTGAGGGCGTAGCACACGGCGATGGCGATGATGCGTTCCGCGGCTTCGGTGTTGTCGGCATTGCCACCGATTGACCCCCAGGGCAACCCCTGCTGAACGCGCTTGTGCCAGGCATCCCGCATGGACTGGCTGGTGAAGCCGCCCGGGCCATGCATCGGTGTTCCGTCCAGTTGGGGAAACAGTTCGGTATCGAGCAGGCGGCAAAAATCGGCCTCGTTATAGCCTCCACAGTCCACCAGCGAGCGCAGCGTCATCTCCAACAGGATACCTGATTGCGAGGGCTGACCGGGTTCGAGTCCCTCGTGATAGCGTCCGGGGCGCGGGCGGGTATAGGTGTCGATCCAGGGACCGTAGTCGGCAACCAGCTGGTCCAGGTCGTAATACCAGTGCGGTCCAACTCCCAGGGCGTCACCAATGAAGGCACCCATCAGGGCCCCCATCGCCCTGTCACGGAGTCTGTTGTCGGTTGAGGGGGTGATGTCATGCGCTGCCATGGGGTTGCCTCACTCAGGGTATGTGCAGATTCACCTGTAGTGTAGACCGTGCAGCAGGGTGCGTCCTAAGCGCTTTCTGAGCGTGAAAGCCGAGTAGAGAGGTGAAATGTGTGCAAGATCAAGCTGGCGCGAAGCCTTGGTGCACTTTTGGCCTTTTTTGAGGCGTAAGTAAGGGGCAGGTCAGTGAAAAAAGCGATTACCACCTCGAAGGAAATTGCAGCACTGCGTCTTGATGAGGGACGTAATGTTCAGCGCGTGCGTGTCCATACTCCGATGGGACACGGATTGTTTATCGAGGTGCGTAAAGGTAGAAATCAGAAAGTGTGGTTGTATCGCTTTTCCATCGCGAATAAGTCTGCAGACTATCGGATGGGTGAGTACCCTGCGATCAGCTTGAAGAAAGCCCTGCAGCCAGCATTACGCCAGCCAAAATCAAGGCACGCCCGTCTCCGCCCAAAGACCGTCATCTATCGCTTGAAGAGCTCAAAGAGCTGCTACAAGTCTTGAATGACTCGACAAGCCGTACCAGTCTTACTGTTAGGAACGTAATGCGTATGCTTATCTCCACCGGTGCAAGGCGCAGCGAAGTTTCTCAGATGCAGTGGTCAGAGGTGGATTTGGATTCAGGGGGCTGGACTTTACCGGCTGACAGGACGAAGACTCGGCAACAACGACGAGTTTCTCTGTCATCCTTCAGCTTGGGTATCCTGAAGCAGCAGCAACAGTTGAGTCGTTCAGCATTCGTGTTTGAGTCACAGGACGTACCCGGGCAGGCTATTGGTCTGGATGCTCCTACACAATCCCTGAATCGATTGCAGGGCAGAAAACAAAAAGAGCGAGATGCTTCGGCTCCGTTGGGGAAAATGAATCTATTTTCGATCCATGACCTGCGACGGACTGCGACAACTGCCTGGACAGAGCACTTGGGTGCCGACAAGCTTTCTTTTGGCTGATGTCATGATTGGCCATGCAGAACCTAAACTGATTGCAACCTACAACAGAGCAGACCGTTGGCCACTGCAGGTGCGTATTTGGGAGCGCTGGGGTGAATTGTTGATGTCACTAATCTCTACAACGGAAAGCAATTTGGAACCGCCAGGCTCTGATAACGTAGTCTACGTGAAATTTGGTAAATCCTGACACACCCTCTATTAAATGCCCAGATGATGCTTCAGGACATCCCGATAACGTCGCCCCACCGGCAACGGCTCGGGCAGGCCCTTCAGGTACAGCGTCCAGTTTCCGCCCGAGCGACTCAGGCGATCGATTTCACGCAGGTTCACCAATACCCCGCGATGTACTCGGCAGAATAGCTCACGAGGCAGGCTGGCTTCCCAGTACTTGAGGCTGCGGAGCTCCACGGCCTCATGGCCATCGCGGAACCTCAAATAAGAATAGTCTCCGGAGACGCGGACGACGATAAGATCCTCCAGCATTTTTGCTTCATGAGCTAAGAACCTGCGCAGAACTGCTCGCGGCTCTGTGGGTTCGCAGGGCGGGAAATCCATCGAGTCCTCAGCAGCCTGTGCCCGATTTCCATAAATAGCAATGGTTAGAACCTGCGTGACAGCGCTCAGCAACTCGATATCCGCAGGTGTCCAGGCGCGCTGCTCATGCACGCAATCGAAACCGACCTGTAGTACTAGCCTGCCCTCCCATAGCCCCGGCGCGGCCAGAAGGCTCTGAATACCCTGTCGCTCCCACTCATTGCGCAGCACGCTGGCCGAACGAGGCATTTCCCGTAGATCGTTGATGACGCAGGTGCGCCCTTGCTGCAAATCCTGGTGGAGCCAGTGGCCTAGACTGACTGGTATGCCCTGCAGATCGTGCACAAACTGCGGCACGCCGGGACGCACCCATTCTTGGACATTCCAGAAATGTGTGAAGGCGTCGTTATAGCGGATGATCCAGACCCGATCCACACAACAAGCTCGACCCAAACGCTCTAGGATCTGATCCACGGCCTGCCGGCGAGGCATGCTCAGCAGTGCTTCAGTGACCGCGGCCCAGTCAGAATGATGAAAGGTAGAAGGCATGCGCACACCCAAATGGTGTTGTTTATCGAGCTGGAATTGTCGTTCATCGAATTAAGATTGTCGACCGGTATCTCTGAATGTGTAATTCAGAAGGACTAAACAGTCGTTTTAGCATTTTTATAATGTGAAAAGTTATCTATTGGATGATGACAGGGGGCGCTGGCTGTAATTTTGTTGTGCTGACACGCAGCATCCAAACCTGCCGCCGGGACGCCAGACAGGGTTAACGCATTAAAGGACTTGCGCCATGAATGAACGCTCTAGGCACTTTCCCACTCGTCAAAAAAACCGGGAGGGCCGGCGGTTTGGCAGGCTTGATCTTCCTTCGGTCAAGCATCCCCTGGCGTCTGCTATTGTGGCGGCGCTTGGTATTGCGCCCGGGGTAAAGGCAGCGGCCAATACCATTGAAATCAGTGGCCGCACAGACACGACTGTGGATGTAAGTGGATCCTTTACGGACATTCACACAAATACTATCCGGGGCAACAGCGGCTTCAACAGCTTTAACCACTTCCAGGTTGCAGCCGGCAATACCGTCAACCTCCACCTCCCCGCAGAAACGCGCAACCTGATTAACCTCGTTCATGACACCCAGGCGGTGATCAACGGCACCCTAAATGGTTTGATGGATGGGAAGATTGGTGGCCATATTGTGTTTGCCGATCCCCACGGAGTTGTTGTTGGTGGTCAGGGCGTTCTGAATGTTGGCAGTGTGCTGTTTGCCACGCCCACCAGTGACTTCATGGACGAGCTGATCAGCGCGGATGGAGTGATTGGTGACGAGGCGGTCAGCGACCTGTTGGGTGGTAACGCGCCACAGTCTGCAACAGGCATTATATCCATCGAAGGTACCATCAACAGCGCGTCTACTATTGCCATTTACGGCACCGATGTTGCGGTGAACGGTTCCCTGCGCGCGGCCACGGACGAGGCCCGGGAAGCATTGTTTGAAGCCACCGTCAATACCGAGGGGCTTCAGGTTGGCACCGATATCGATGTCAGTTCAGGCAGTATTGCCATTCTTGGCAGCGGCGATGTCACTGTAAACGGTCTTGTGGATGCGTCTGCGGCTGAAAACCGGAGCCGGGGTGGCCAGGTTGCTATCGCCGCTGCAGGTAATGTGACCGTTGTCAGCACCGGGGCTGTGCGCGCCGATGGCGCATCGACCGGCGGTGATGGTGGGTTTGTTGAGGTTGCCACCGGCGCGAATCTGAGTCTCGATGGCGCGCTATCGGCCTCTGGCAAGGGTGGTGCGGGCAACGGTGGTAAGATTGATCTCGCTTCCTCACAGGATATCGCGGTTAGCGCCTCTGCATCGGTGAGTGCTGCGGGTGCGGAAAGCGGCGGCGATGGTGGCACCATTACGTTGGAAGCTCTGGGTACCAACACCGTTGACGGCAGTGCTTTGCTGGATGCATCTGCCGGCGTGACGGGTAATGGTGGTCGTCTGGAAACCTCGGGCAAGAATCTCACCCTGGCTGGCCTGAATGCCGATCTGTCTGGTGGAACTGGAGGGGAGGACGGCGAATTCGTGGTGGGCAACGCCAACGTCACCATGGAATCCACCGCCTATTACACCAACGGCGGCGACGTACTGATCAATGCCGGTGACCAGGTAACGATCGAAGCCGGCGCGACCATCAATACCCGCCGTATCGATAACTCCAAAGAGGCCGTGGGGATCAATCCGGCCAGTTCCCTGGCGGAGAATCCCGCTGGCCTGGCGGATGCCTCGGTCGCAGACCTTTACACCACGGCCTCCGAGGGCGATTCGGGCAACGTGACTTTGCAGGCCCCGCATATCACGGTCAAGGACGGGGCGAAGATCCTGACCTTCGCCACGGACGGCTTTAATGCGGGTGACATCAACTTGTTGTCTGGCGATAACTTCACCTGCAACATCTGTGAATCTCAGAACCCCGGTGAGTACTTCACCAGCGTGGGCAACGTAACCAACACCGTGCGGTTTGCTCAAACCGCCGATGTGTCGATCAACGTTGAAAACGGCGCCCTGTTGGATGCTCGCTATGTGGAGCGCGTGGGTTACACCGGCGCTGCTGGTGAGGCGGGTAATATCAAACTCGAAGCCCGGGCTTCGGATGTGAAGTTTGCCGGAGTTTCCACAGCCAACGCCGACGTTAAAGTGAATGGTGCGCTGCGCGGCGCTGATATTGATGTGTCAGCCATTGCTATCGGTGAAGTGGATTTCGGCTGGTTGTCATCCCTGGACCCTGCGGACCCGACCAGCGCGCTGACAGTTGCCGAGGAAATTGCGGACATTGAGTCTGAAGACATTCAGGACAATGCCCTCGAGAGTTTTGATGACCCCTTGGACATTACCAACCTGTTGGCGCTGGGTTTCCCGATTACGACGGCGATCGTCAACAGCAATGCGGTGGTCGAGATTGGGGACGGTGCGCTGCTAGACGCAAGCGGCAATGTTAACGTGACGGCGGACGCACAACGCAAGGCGATCGGCGGTACTGGCGGCCTCGCGACCGCTTCGCTGCCTCCGTTCGGGGTTGGTGTAATTTACGGCGAAGTGTCTGGCACCAGTGCCGCGCGGATCTCGGGCAACGCCGAGGTGAATGCGGCCGATCTTGCTGTGGTGGCCAAAAGCCGTAATACCCTTGAGTTAGCTTCCGAGGCGGAGATTGAGCGGGCAAGGCGGGGCAATGCCGGCAACACTGTGGGTGCGTTTTCCCTGGCCATTGGTGTCGCAGCCACCGACACCGAGGCAACGGTAGGCAAAGACGTGCAGCTGGCGGCAGAGAATGTGGAGGTTCGCGCCAGCAATCTCGACACGTTTATCACTGAAGCCAGCAGCTCGGCAGGCAGCACGGCGACGAATGCCCCGTCTCAGGGTGCGCTCACGCTGGCAATTTCCGCCTGGAACACTAATGCCCATGCTGCGTTCAATGCCAGCATGGCAGACGACGCCGGCCTGAACTCGCTGGATGTGGTTGCAGACAACCTGAGCGATGCTCGGGTCACCAAAGCTGAGGTCCAGAATGGTTTCAACGCCATCGACTACCTGATCGGCAGTAGGCGCCAGCGAAGCCAGGGCATTAATGCCTTTGTGCAGGGCCAGGTCAGCAGGACTGGCCAGCCGGCCGATCTGAGACTTGCCGCCGCCACCAGCCTGACATTCAGCCAGCAGAGTGCCCGCGCAGAGATTGGCGAGGGCGTGTCTTTGAACGCCGATGGCAATGTGTCGGTGCGTTCCCGAGTAGTCAACCAGGGTGTTCGCAGCATCGCTGACAGCCGCGCCAACTCGATGTCCGAGAAAGACGGTGCCCAGATCACCGGAAGCGTTGCGTTCACCTACGGCGATTACCTCCATTCCAGCCAGGCGATCATTGGCGACGGTGCGGATATCACTGCCCGTAACATCGGCGTAGGCGCACGAAGTGCCTTGCCTATAGATAACGACTACGATGAGATTCTGTCGACCTTTAACCCGGAAGACTGGGATGGACCCCAGGACTTCTTCGCGGCGATCAATGAAATCGCGCAGCTTTACTTCGACCCGGATGTGGCGGCGCTCGAGAACTTTGGCCTGGCCGATAACCTGCTGACCAGCTACGCCAACGCCTACGCCAACAGCATCGCACAAACCGGCGAAACCTCTACCGCGGCTTATGGCAGCTTCAACGGCACCTTCGCCAGCCATGACACCAAAGCCTGGGTAGGCGAAGGCGCGAAGCTGACCACCACCGGTGTCGATGAAGACTGGTCCAGCGAGTTCGCGGTGCCGTTTGACCCGCCCGAGGGCGAGGATGACCACGATCTGGACTTTGTCGACGACTGGAACTGGGCTGGTGGCGTGGACATTGACGCCCGCTCGTTCTCTGAAACGGCGGGTGTGACGGGTAACGTCTCGTTCCTGACCTGGATTACTGCCCGTAACTCACCCACCGGGAACTCGTTGGGTGGCTCGGTTGGCTGGACTGAATTTGATAGCAGCACCATCGCGGGTATTGGCGATGGTGCGCACATCACCACTACGGATCTGAAAGTCAATGCCAACACCACCGAACTGATGTATGTGGTGGCGCCCTCTGGGGGCTCTGGCGAGAGCATTGCCGGTAATGGCATTGTCAGCTACGCCAACGTGAATGCCACCACCCGTGCCAGCATCCACCAGGGTGCGAGAGTTGAGGCCAGTGCGGTCAACCTGGGTGCGGATTACAGCATCAATCTGTGGACCATCGGCGGCGCCGTGGCGATTGCCCCACCCAGTACCGATAGCTCCGGCTCATCGACAAAAGCCGCCATAGGCGTTGCGTTCGCCTATAACGACGTCCACAGCGACACCCGGGCGTATATCGGTGATAACAGTGACGACCGGGCGCTGGATGAGGGCGAAGAAGCTGGCTCAACTCCGGCTGACGTCGACATTGCCAGCGGTGACGCCGCAGGCCTGGTAACCGATGATCTTAACGTGGATGCCACTAGCCGGGGCACCGTGGGCGTTATCGCCGCGGCAGGCGCAGCCGCTGTCAATACGCCGGCCAGCGGTACCCCGCCACCCCCAACGCCGTCCCCTTCGCCCACTGTAACTCAGGCTCAGAACGGCAGCTTCACGGCGGCGCTTTCCGAGGCTGGCAGGGCATTCGGTGCGGTCGCCGGCGGGCAGCCGGGCAGCAGCATCGCCGGGGCCGGGTCTGTCACCCTGAACATGGCACAGATGGACACCATCGCCGAGGTTCGGGATACCGCTCTGATCAGCGGGCAGGACAATGCCGCCAGTAACGTCAACGTTCGTGCAATTGGCGATGTGGATCAGATCAGCGCGGCGGGTGCGGCGGCTATTGCCATTGCCGGCGGTAGTGGCAGTGCGGCTGCGGTGGCGGCGTCTGCGGCGTTTAACGATATTGATAATGAAGTCCGGGCTGGTCTGTACGGCGTCGACGGCCAAGTGAACCTTCTGGATATCCTCGCGGCGGGTTCGGGTGACATTTTGTCCATTGGCCTGGCGATGTCTGCGACGTCATCGTCCAGTTCCGGCGCCAGTGGCGCGGGATCACTGTCGGTTGCTGCTATCGCATCCGATTTCGATGCCGAAGTGGAGGACAGCAACCTTCAGGGTCAGGGTGATGGCAGCAGCGTTAATATCACCGGGTATGATCGCTCCCGCATCCTCACCGGCGGCGGCTCGCTGGCGTTGAACCTGGGTTCAGGCTCTGGTGGCAGCGTTGGCCTGGCCGCCACCTATGGACGTATCGATAACGATGTCAGTGCCATGATCCGCGGCAGCAGCCTCACCGGGTTTGACGGGGTGGGTGTAAGCGCTCTTGGCGCTGCCCGTATTCTGGGAGGGGCTTTTGGTGGCAGCGTGGCGACTGGCAGCTCCTTTGCAGGTGCGGGTTCGGTGTACATTCTGACCGTCGACAGCGATCTGCAAGCGGGCATCACCGGCCTGTATGGCACGCAAGACCATGACGGCGATGCGGAAACGCCAGATGTGCCGGATTACGACAACCTGCTGGCGGCGTCGGCGGTGGAGTCGGCTGGTGATGTCAGGGTCACCGCCCGCAGTGATGCCGGTACTACAGTGCCGGAAGACCTGTTCCGCATGGACACCGCCGGCGCGGCGGATGACTTCAATGGAAGTGCGTTGCTGGGTGTTGGTGAAGAACAGCCGGATCTGGGGCTGGATGCTGAAGGCCTGGCTTCGGGCGAGGTGGTACTGGGCTTTGCTGGCTCGTTCGGTGTCAGTGGCGGTAACGCAGCGGCCGGAGCTTCCATTGGCTTTACTGACCTGCGTGGCAGTTACGTGGCGGAAATCCGAGATGCGGACGTGACGGCCACCGACGGCGACGTGGACGTGTCGGCTCGCAATTCACGGCAGGCCATTGGTGTGGCGGCCGGTGCCAGCGTCTCTGGCGGCAACGGCGTATCGGCCATGGGCTCGGGTGCAATCACGCTGAGCAGCACGGAGGTAGCCGCCCGGGTGCTGGGGCAAAGCGCTCTGGATGCCGACAACGTGTCCGTCAGTGCTGCAGCCGATGGTAATTTCTTCTCACTCGCTGGCAGCGTGGCTGTGAGTGCGGGCGGTCAGGCGGCGGTTGGCGCCTCGGCCAGTTACAACGAGATTGGCGGCACCGTGTCTGCCGAGCTCGGTGGCAACGCCGTCGTTACCGATGGCGGTGCACTCAGTGAGAAAGGCACGGTGTCTGTTACGGCTGATCAGGACGCCGATATTGCCTCCATCGCGGTCGCGGGTTCGGTCGCGGCAAACCAGGAAGGGGTCGCCCTTGCCGGGTCCTCCAGTGTCAACATCATGACCCTGGGCACAAGTGCCCTGATCAATGCCGGCCAGGTGACGGCTGGCGATGTGGCTGCAACGGTGCGCACGGGTACCGAAGACAACCGAGCGAGTATCTGGTCGCTGGCCGGTGCTGTAACCGCCAGTGGTGCCGCGGGTGTCGGGTTGGCGTCGGCCACCAATACCATCACAGGCGCTTACGAAGCAGGGGTTGAGGGCACAGAGTTTTTGGAGACGGACACGCTGGCGGTTAACACCAGTGGTTTCTCGGAGATCAAGACGCTGGGCGCGTCGGCCGGTGGTGCTGCCGGGCTTTCGCTCGGTGTTTCAAATGCCAACAGTTTTATCAACAACACGGTCAGTGCGCGAGTTGAAGGCGCTAGGCTGAGTAATGACTCTGCAGACGTTGCTGTTACGGCGGCCGATAACAGCTCGATTGACAGCATCGCAGCCGGCATACAGGGTGGCGCTACAGCCATTGGCGCATCCGTGGCGGTCAATCGGATTGGTAATGACATTGACGCGGCCGTTCGCGGCGGGCAGCTCAGCGTTGCTGATCTGCAGGTACAGGCGCAATCCGATGCCCGGATTGGTACGGTTTCAGCGGGCCTCTCGGCTGGCAGTACCGATGGTTTGAGCGGCTCTGTGTCGGTGAACCTGCTCAACACCAATACCCTGGCGGAGATTGCCGAAGGCGCCCAGGTGGTGGCCCGGAATAATGTGGGGGTGCTGGCGGGTAATAACGATATTCTGGAAGTATTTGCTGGTGCCGTTGGCGTAAGCTCTGGCAACTTTGGCGGCGGCGCGTCGCTGGTTGTGAATCATATGCTGGCCAACACGGAGGCGTTGATCGCCGGACCTGGCACATCCGTCAGCGCCCTGGCGCTGGGGAACCCGAGCGGTCTTGAAGTGGCCGACGGCCGCTTGGCCGAGCAGCCAGAGTTGCTGGCCCTGGAGGAGCTGGCTGACCTGACCGCCACTGACCTCAATGGCAGCTCCCGTGAGGTTCGCGGTGTTGCGGTCAATGCCCAGTCTTTACAGAGCGTATCGACGCTGGCGGTAACCGGTGGGTTCAGTGCCGGTACCGGTGCTGGTGCAGCCACAGGGACCACCAATATCGTCGGTGGCAGCACACGAGCCGGTGTCGCTGGTGCAGCAATCAACGCCGAAACGGGGGGCGATGCCGCCCAGGAACTCGATGTACGCGCATCCAGCCATGCCTACACCAGCAACATGGGCCTGGGTATCGCCGGCAGTGGTGGTGGTGCCGGTACCGGCGTGTTGGTGGCGGATATTGTGAACCGCCAGACCGAAGCGTTCCTAAGTGATGTGGAGGCAAGCGCAGCCGGTGATGTCACCGTCGACGCCTATACCGGCATCGGTTCAACGGTGCTGTCTGCTGGTGCAGCGGGTGGTGCGGGCGGGGTTGCCGCAGGCAGCGGTACCTTCGCACTTCACGATGCCAGTACGCTCGCCTACATGGATAGCGGTACCTCGGTGACCGCTGGAGGCCTGAGCGTAAACGCAGAATCTGACAATCAGCTGCTGCTGGCAGCCGGTGCAGTCAGCGGTGCCGGTACGGTTGCTGTTGCGGGGGCTATGAACCTGGCGATCAGCTCACTGACCACCGAAGCGACCATTGATGGCGACGCACGGGACGGCAGCCGTGCCGGCGAGCGCAGCGCGATTGACGTCAGCGGTGAAACCCGGGTTAAGGCCCGAACTGACAGCAAGATTGATACGGTGGCAGTGGGTGCCTCCGGCGCTGGCGCCGTGGGTGTGGCCGGCAGTGTGGCGGCCACTGTTGGAGAGAACAGAACCATTGCCCGTGTCAGGGATACCGATGTAGGCAATGCGGGCACCACCGGCGCAATCCGTGTCGCCGCAGAAGATAATATCGACGTCAACAGTCTGGCCGGTGCCCTGGGTATCGGCGCTTCTGCCGCCGGGGTTGGTGTCGGCGCCGGTGGTACGGTGTCTGTTGTCCACTCTACCGTTGCCGCTTCGGTCGAGAACAGCCGTCTTGAAACAACGGGCGATGTTGCAGTCGATGCGCTCAGCAACACCACCGTCGATTCCGTCAGTGTGGCTGCGGGAGCCGGTGGCACCGTCGGTATTTCCGGTGCGCTTTCGGTCACCTTTATCGGAAATGGCGACCGGGGTGACGCCAACCAGGAACTGAACAAAGACGATGCGGGTACCCTGAATGAGCTGAACGCTCTTGCCAATGCAGATCGCGATGGCGCGGCGTCAGAGCTCCTGGAGGCGGGCGAGTCTGAGGCGATCTCGGCCAATGCGAGCTATGACGTGTATGCCGGCACCGATGCCGCACTGGCAGATACCACAACCGCAAGAGTGGATGATTCGGCGATTCGGGCTCGGGATGTGTCGGTAACTGCAACGGATAAAACCGGCATTCTGACGACGGCAGGAGCCGCCGGTGCTGGCGGGATCGGCGCGGGCGGTGCCGTGGTTATTGATCGGGCATTCAACACGGTGATCGCCGAAGTGACCGGCGCTTCCACTCTTGATCTGCGGGGTAATCTTGCGGTCGAGGCTCATGCGCTGGCCAGTGACGACTACGACCATGCTATATGGTCCACGGCGCTCGCCGGTGGTGCGGGGCTGGTGGGCCTCGGGGCCTCGGTGGTTGACGGCCGTATCGACAACCTGGTGCACGCAGGGGTTTCCGGAACGGTTTCCCGCAGTGCGGGTGGCGCTGCCAATACAACCGTGGCAGTAGAAGCTGAAGACGCCACATCCGTCGAGGTCGATGCCATTGGCGCAACAGCTGGCGCGGCGGCTGTCGGTGTGGTGGTGGCGACCGGCAGCAAACAGAGTGATGTCGACGCTAGAATCGAAAACGGCACATACAATGACCGCTTTGGTACCCGGGTAGAAGCGCTGTCTTCCGGGGCGGTGGATGTCCATGCCATGGCAGCGGCCGGCGGCCTTGCAGCCGCTGGTTCAGGCGCGATTTCAACCGCGCTGGACAGCACCAGCGTTCACGCCGGAGTTTACAACAGCAACCTGCAGGTTCAGGGTGCCGGGCTGGATGTGATTGCCGGCGCCACCACCGATACCACCGCGTATTCACAAGGCGTCAACTTTGCCGGCGGCCTGTCTATCGGTGCGTCCATTGCGAACGCGCAGACCAGCGCCGATGTGGGTGCCACCGTGGACGGTGACAGCGCTGTTGGCGGTATGGGCGGCGTGTCGGTCAACGCCAGTGTTGATAAAACCAGTAGCAGCGCCAACAGCGCAGAAGCCATTGCCGAGGGTTCCGCCGGTGGCATTGGTGTTGGCAACAGCGCCACTGAAGCCAATGCTGTCGGCTCTTCCGATGTAGCGGCGGTTCTGGATGCGACGGTATCTGTGCTGGGCAATGTTGATGTCAGCGCGGAAAACACCAGTGGGCAGTACGCCAAAGCCGACGGTTTCGCGGTGGGGCTTGCCGGGTCTATCGGTACCAACAAAGCCAGTGCGACGGCCGATGGCACCACCACAGCACGTTTTGGCGGTGCTCTTGATTTCCCCGTGCGCACTAACCTGACAATCCTGGCGGATAGTGAGACCCGCAACCGTATTGATGCCGAAGCCGGAAGCGGCGGCCTGATCGCGGGTGCGTCCACTACAGCGAACACCAGTGATACCAGTACAACGACCGCTGAATTGGCTAACCAGGGTCTTGCTACGCTGAACCGGCTGGCCATCAATGCCAGCCACACGTCTGATTTCAACGCCCAGGTTAGTACTGTTCAGGCATCGGCCCTGGGCGCCAGTGGCGGAACCTCCTTCCACGATGTGGATGCGACAGCGGAGGTCATGGTTGCCGATGGAGCACGGGTAGACGCCCGCAACATCGATATCGACAGCCGGGCCGAGGCCAGGAAAACCGGTGATGGCTATAACCTCACCACCGGGGCTGGTGGTATTGCCAACGCAGCCGCGGCCACGGTCACCACCAACGTGACGCTGAACAGCCTGGTGAACATTGGCAGTAACGCTGCCCTTGAAGTCACCGGCGACTGGCGTGCGCCCGGTGAATTCCTGGTTGATGCTGAAACGGTTTTTGACATCGATGACCGCCTGCTGATTGATGCCGGCGGGGTGTTACCCAACGGCCGTGGTGAGGCCTATGCCACGCTGATTTCTGTGGCCGATGTGTCAGTGGGGGAAGATGCCCGTTTAACTTCCGTAGGTGAGCTGGCCATGGGCGCGCGTACCGACGCTCGGGCCGACATTGGTGTGAGCGTCAAGACCTATGGCTTCTCGGGCGCTGCATCGGGCCTTACTAATCTTGAGATGACAGCGGATAACACGGTCACCATCGGTTCGGGTTCATTCCTGAAGGGGTACGGCGACGTCACGCTCAACGCCGGTATGAGTTCCGAGGGCACAGACGGGCGTTATGAGCTCACCGGCCGCACCGACCTGTGGAACAACACCGCGTTTGCGATGAATAATCCTCCGGTCGCGATGACTGAACTGGAAAACCGTTCCCGGGTAAACATTGAAAGCGGCAGTGTGGTAGAAGGCGTGCGCGACATCATCCTGAATGCGCGCCCAGGGCGCCAGGATCTGGTTGGCCGGGGCACCGGCACCGATCTGGCAACTCAGGCCGTCGAGGGAATCATCAACGGTATCAATGATCTGGTGGGCGGTGAGGAGATTTCCCTCCAGACGGTGACCGGGGTGACTGAAACAACCTCGGATGAAGTGGTTACGGTCAACGGTACCCTCAGGGCGGGCGTTCACAATAGCGAGCGCCTTGATCTGGGCTACACCATCGAAGACGACAAAATTGTCATCGTTGAAAACGAGCGCACCAATGGCATCAATTACCGCATCGTAGAGGGCTCTTACAACCAGACCATCCAAGACCGGATTGATGAACTCGCCGCCATGCAGGCGGAGTACGCAGCCTCACCCACCGAAAGAGCAGCCTTTCAGTCTGAGATCAATCTGCTGAGGGAGGCCCTGGCGGACTTCTATGTGGAAGAACTCGGGTACGACCGGAACACCATTTTCAATAATGGCCGGTTGATCGCACCGCAAGACCTGCCCATTCAGATTGTCGAGGTTGACCCGGTGATTGCCCGCGGCGGCAATATCAAGGTGACGGGAGACGCGCTGGTTGGGGCAGGCTCGCTGAACGCCCCCGGCGATGCCACGATTGAGATCCAGAACAGCAGCCCGGCATTCCTGCGCCTGAACGGTCTGGAAATCCCGAACGACGCCACAGGTGACATCACACTCAACGACTCGCTGGTCGAAAACAACGCGGACCTTGCTTCGCTGAATACCGGTGACCATGGCAGCGCGGCGTTCGGTCAGTTCATCAGTGGCGCGAATTCGGATGCGCCGTCGATTACGGTGAATAACACCTTCAACCCGTCAGATGTGGACTTGCCAGACACCTCCGAAACCGGGGAGGCTCTGTTCAGTGGCCTTCTTCCCACCGATATTTTTGTGCAAGGGGACATCCTGAACCTCGGTGGCAGCATTGAGCTGGAGAGCACTCAGGGCAGTCTGTATATCCAGAGTGACATCCGGGGTGACTCCCTCGATATCGGCGCGGGCGCCAACATCCTGTTGAGCTATGTGGACAGTTTCCGGCATGTGGGTAATGACCCTCGCGGTGCCGATTTTAATGAGCCCGGCTATGATCCGGGGACCTTCATTGCGGGAAATAATCTGGTCGCCAGCGCGCGTTACCTGAACATCAATGGCACCATCCAGTCGGGCATTGCGGACTGGTCGGTGGTGATTGATGAGGCTGCGATGGGCCTGATTGACAGTAATCGCCCGGCCAACTCCGTTGCGGGTGAATGGGTACGCATCACCGACTCAGACCCGAGTGAAGGCATCATCGGCTTCCGCTACGACTACGCCAACGAGCGCATTGTACTGGACGAAGTGGATGTGGCCGGGGGCTACATGGAACTGACCGGTGAGATCATGAGCACCGGTGGTGGTGAGATCCGGGTGATAGATGGTTATGGCCGGGTGAATATCCAGAACACCACCGGCCGGGACCTGCGCCTGGCAGACATCAGCCTTGGTAACGACATCGAGGGTGTGCTGCGGATCAATGACACTGACGTAGAAGGCGGCGAGACCGTCGTCAACAGCACCATCTACACCCGTCTGGGCGACGATGTTCAGATCTACAAAGGCAAGTATGACCAGATCGCCCGCACAGAGGCGTTCCTCAATGAGACGCTCAGCAATACCCGGCAGGCAAGTTACTCGCCGTCTGAAGGTCTGGATTATGTATGGCTTGAGGGTCAGAAGACCTCTCAGAAGCGAGTCATAACCAAGTACTGGGACACCATCATTGGATTCATTGATGGCGGAGAGGCGACCAGCACTACCATCGGGGATTGGGTGGATCAGGGCAGCGCCACGCCGATGGATGGCGCCGAATACGTTGGTTTCAATGTGGCGGAACTTGACGGTGAATCGTTCGAAACCGGCGATAACCCGATCACCGGCGACCGCAGCACGTGGACAGAGTGTGTTACCCGGGTTGTGATTTGCATCACGGAACGCTATTACGAGGAGTACACCGAAACCAAGGGCGGGTTCAGTATTTCGAGGAATGTGATCGATGCAGACCATGACATTGCCATCACGTTCAGTGGTTACGACAGCGGCAGTCTTTCTGTCAGTACCAATTCGGATCTGACCCTGGCCGGTGAGCTCAACAATGCCGACGGCGTCACTCGCCTGGTTGCCAGCAATGGCAGCATCAACGCGGTCAGCTCAGACGTGGTGATCGATGCCGACCGTCTCGAGTTTGATGCCTTCAGCGGGATTGGAAACGAGGGCACGCTGGCGATTGATGTCGGGGCAGGCGGCCTGAACGCCATCACCGCCATCGGGGATGTCAACCTGGATGCCATCCGTGGTGATCTCCTGGTGGACAGGGTCGACAGCAACAACGATGTGTTGCTCGCAGCTCAGGGCAACCTGGTCGGTCTTGGGCCTGACTCTCTGGTGCGGGGCAACAACCTGACGCTCACCGCACGGGCGGGTTCGATTGGCGCCGCCGGCAGTGCGTTTAACATTAACAGTAACCGGACCCGGTTCCGCGATGGCACTGTGACGGCTGCGGCACAGGGCGACATTACGCTGAACGAGACGATTGGCGATCTCCGCGTGGTTGAGATTGCAGCGGGTGGCGATGTCAGCATCTCCGTTGCCGACGGTGACCTGGTTGATGCCAACACCAATGATGTTCGCGACGAGCGCCGGGCCGATGAATTGCTAGACGTCTGGAACAAGGCCAACCTTCTGGGTGCAGGCGCAGAGGCGTCGCTCGAGCAGCAGAAAGAAGCGCTGCAGAACGCCGGCCAGGCCCGCTATGAGCGCTACTGGCAGTTGCGCCTGAGCCGGGATGAGTCGGGCAATCTGGTGGTAGCCGATTATGATCCGGACTATCAGTACACCCTGAACAGCTCTGAGCGTGACTTCCTGGTGAATAACAGTGGCTGGACAGACACTCAGCTGGCCGATTACCAAGCGAGTCAGAGCCAGGCCTACCACGACCTTCATAAAGAGTTCGGTGGTGCGGCCTACGATGAGGCCTTTGTTTACGAAGTCGATGCCGATGTGTTGACGGAGGTTGCCGATGGCGCTATCTGGACCGAAAGTCAGCTTCGCAACAGCGTATCCCGGGCCCTGATCGAGAAAGACGCCGGTGGCTCGGTGGTCAACGAAGACGCCAACATCATCGGCCGGAACGTGATCCTGAGTGCCAAGAACATCGGCCGGACCCTGGCGGGCGATGTGGTCATTGATGTGACCGATGGCCTCGACGGTATAAGCGAAGACGACCTGCTGGCGCTGGCGTCGGCGGAGTTCGATGACGTCATCTTTGATGTGGACAACCCCAAGCTGATTCGCGTTATTCAGCGAGAAGACCTGGATATTCAGGCCAGTGGCACCATCACGGCAACGGCTGACAGCGATATCTTCATGGGCGGTAAAACTGACTTTAACCTGTATAACGTTGATGGCGGCTCCGTCCGGATTGCCACCGATGGCGCCATTACCACCGCTCGGCCGGGTCAGACTGTGGTCAGTGGCAGCGATGTTGTCCTAGAGTCCGCCGCCGGCAATATTGGTTCGGCGGCCGCACCCATCCAGACCGCGATCACCGGTGACCTCAGTGCCCGGGCGGCGAATGCTCTGTACCTGGACCAACAGGGCAACCTGAGCATTGGTCGAGCCTTTGCCGGAGACAGCGTCTGGTTGTCCGTTGCTGGTGGCAATCTGGTTGGTGCCTACGATGACACGGGTATCAATGTGATCCAGGGCGGGGCTGTCAACCTCAACGTGGATGGCAACATTGGTTCCGACACACGCAGCCTGAATGTTTTGACCGGCACGGGTGAGGCGCTGAACCTGCAGGCCGGTGGTGACGTTTGGCTCGGAGTCGAGGCCAACGATATGTTGATTGGACAGGTGGAATCGACCGGTGCCATGACATTGACCGCTGCCACCATAGAGGGCGACGGATCGGGCCATCGGATCATCAGCGGCGGCCCGCTGAATCTGACTGCTGTCGGTGATATTGGCCGTATTGATGAGCGCCTGAATATTGCATCCTCTGAGCCGTCAGTGCTCAGCAAGACAGGGTCGCTGTATTTATCTTTCCTGAACACGGTGACTGGCGGTGGATTGGCCTCACTGGAGGGCGCAATCCGTTTCGACAGTCTCGGGGACGTAACACTCGACAGTGTGCTGGCCTCCGGCGGTGATATTACCGGCAACTTTGGCGGCAATGGGATCCTCGACACGATCGAAGCCCTGACCCTCCTGGATCTGGAAAGTGACGGCAACCTGGCCGTGAGCAATGCGAGCGCCGGTACTGCTGCGAACTTGGTTGCTGTTGGCAATGTCACGGTGGGGGAGGCTACCTCCGAAAACGATCTTGTGGTGAATGCCGGCCAGACCGCCGAGTTGCACCGGGCTGAATCCGTCAGCGGCAATGTCATTATTGACGCCGATGATGCGGCTGTGGAATTTGCCAATGCCGATAGCGCTGATGCCGAGATTCGTATCCACACCAGTGGTACCCAGACCCATGGCCAGAAGGATCCTGCGGCCGAGGGTTACCTTAGTGCGGACGGCCGGGTGGAGCTTGTCTCCTACGGCGACATCAGTTTCCGGCAGGCCCTTGCCGGAAAGGACAGCGACACGGCTGATCTGGGCGGCGATGTTTTCTTCGAATCCACAAACGGTGATATCACCGGCAATCTGGTTCGGGCCAGCCGGGACGTGATTACCCGGGCTCTGCGCGGTGAATTGTTCCTGGAGCGTATTGATGCCGGTCGGGGCTACACCATCAGCGCGGGACGGGACATCAATGTCGCTCTTGGAGGCAGTTTTGATTCCCGCCAGGGCTCTATCGAGGCAGGGAGGAACATTTCACTGGCAACCCTCGGGGTCGATGGTTCAGGCGGCGATATCCTGATTGGTGGTCTGCTTGCGAGAGAAGGAACGGTAAACCTGGATGCCGCAGGCGATATCCGTGTTGATGCATATGACAGCGGATCCGGAGCCACCTCAGGACGAATTGATGCAGGCCAGGACATCATTGCAAAAGCGGGTGGCAGTATCACGCTCGGAAATGGTCTAACTGCCGGTGCTGGTATTGCTCTGGATGCTGCAGATGAACTGGACATCAGTGGTGCCATCAATGCAGGGAATGACCTTGATGCTGCAGCCGGTAGAGGCCTTTCAATAGCCGACAGTATGGATGTAGGCGGCTCCGCTACCTTAACTGCCGGTGAATCCTTGGAGGTGGCAGGCAGGGTAACCGTTGGCGGGCAGATGAACGCCTCTGCGGGCGGGAACTTGTTGATGGCAGATAAGATTGATGTTTCTGGCGACCTGGTGGCGGAGGCAGGTGACAGTATCTCCATGCTGAACGTGGTTTCGGCAGGGGCGGATGTCAGCTTGCGGGCTGTCGACACCATTCTTGTTGATGTCATCGAGTCACTGGGAGACCAGGCACTGTCAGCGGGTGAGAGTGTCGCTTTCAGTCAGTTGCGTGCAAGTGGCGCGGTTTCGGTCTCGGCAGGCAATAGCATCACGGGTGGAACAATTTTTGTTCCCGCGGAAGTCAACCTGGCGGGAAGTGTGATCGACACTGTCATTAGTCACACAGGCCAGAACCTCACTGGTAGGGTGACAGGCTACGCTGGGGGGCTGGCCGGCCTTGTGGCGCTTGACATCGACAGTGCGGGAAGTATTGGCCTGACACAGCTGCATGCTGAGAAGGCCTCCGTTACCACCAATACCAGTGCATTTGCCGTCGATTCAGGCTGGATTGGCACAGAACTGTCAGTTCTGACTGGCACCAATACCCTTTACATGAATAACCGGGACGCTTCGATTCGGGATGTGGACGTTCAGCTGTTTGAGCCGGACACCCGTTTCAGCATGCAGATGCGCGATGGTTGGACCTGGGCCGATGCTTACGTCAGCCACTATAGGCCTGGGCATGATGTGCAAAGCCCAAACTACAATGCTGAGCGCGATTACACGGGCATTGAGTATAGCGGCGCAAGCGTTGCCCGTGATAACGATCGTTTCATGCAGGGCGGCGTGGACGCGGTTACCCGTGACCTGATGCAGGCGTTGGGTATGCCATTGCAAAGTGCGCCAGCAGTGATCTTTGAGACCGATAGTATCGGTGGCAGCGCGGTCAATCTGGATGATATTGAAGCCGCTAACACAACGGAGAACGCGGATGACGAAAAAGATGTCTGATTGCCTGCGGGTTGCTCGTCAGGGCTGGATAGTTGTAGTAGGTGTCGGGTTGGCAATGGGCAGCAGCTTGGTGCCTGCTCAGCAGGCGCCAGCCTGGGATCTCAGAACGCTGGATCCAAGCCTGCAACAGGAGCGTGCGCTTGAGAGCGAGGAGTACTTTCGGGAGCAGCCTCGGGAGCAGGAGCAGGATCCGTTGGAATTACCTTCGGACATTAACGGCCAAGGATTGCCAGAGTCCGATGTCACCTTCGAGCTTCAGGAAATTCGGGTCAACGAATCTGAGCTTTTGCCTATGGATATCATCCGCGATCAGATCGAACCCTATGAAGGCCGCGAGGTTAGTTTCGCTGACATTAATGCGTTGGTGGATGCCCTCAACGACCTGTACGCCGAGGAAGGCCTAGTCAACGCCCGAGTTATCGTGCCACCCCAGCGGATTGAGAACGGCGTTCTGACATTGAGACTGGTGGAAGGGCGACTCGGCAAGGTAATTATCGCCAATGATACATACAACCGAGGGAGTGTGGTTCGTTGGGGGTTACCGGCTGAACCCGGTGCTGTAGTGGATATCCGTGAGCTGCGCTCGGCGTTTACGCGGATTAATCGAACCTCGAACTTTCAGCTCAGGGCCGCACTGGCTGCGGGTGAAAAGCCCGGGGAAACTGACATCCGTCTGAATGTTGATGAGCAGCCACGATGGATCGGTCAGGCCTTTGTTGATAATGCTGGTTCTGAATCTACTGGTGAGGAGCGACTGGGTATGTCGCTTGTAATCAATGGGCCGCTGCGCATTGATGACCGCATGACGCTGTTTGTGGTGGGTTCGGAAGGCTCCCTGAACGGCCTGTTTAGCTACGATGCTCCGGTCAACCCGTGGGGCGGTCGAGTGGGTGTGCGCTTCAGTAAGGGCGATATCGAGATTGTTAAAGGGCCATTTGAAGCCCTGAACGTTACCGGTGATTCTCAGGAGGTCGCCCTGCGGTGGGATCAGCCCTGGTACTCCAGCGATGCTGTGCAGGTACAGTCTTATCTGGAGAACGCTGTTATTGAGTCCACTACGGAACTTGAGGGACAAGCGATCAGTGAATTCACTGTTGACCGCTGGTCAGCAGGGGTTCAGATCAACGGCTACCTGGCTAGAGCCAACTGGAGTTTCCGGCAGGGTGTGGTTCAGGCTGAGGTCGAAAATGTGTTCGGTGTCACCGATGACTACCAGCTTTTCGAAGGTGACGTCTCCTGGGTACAGGCGTTTGGCGGCGGATTTCTCGGACTGTTTCGTGGCGGCTGGCAGTTCGCTGACGAAGACACCGTGCCGGCAACTCTGCTGTTTCAGTCCGGTGGTGCTGGCAGCGTTCGCGGCTATCCGTCCGGGGCAGTGGCTGGTGCTGACGGCCTGTTCGCCAGTGCAGAGTTGCGTTATCGCTGGCGGCCAGGCCTGGAGCCGTTTGTTTTCACCGATTACGGCCAGATCAAAGATGTCAGCCCCTCGACTGCGCAGTTACATAGTCTGGGCGCCGGTCTGCGTTGGCAATACGGTGATCAGCTGAGTGGAGAGCTGTACTGGGGCCAGACCTTGCGGGAGGTGGTGCCCGACCAAGATAGCGGGAAACTGCAGGCCCGCATCAGTTACCAGTTCTGAATCATAGCAACCAAAATGAAGGACGTTTGCATGCTGCTTTACAATCACATCGTACCCCTGAACCGGGATAACCACCGCAATCTGAAGATCCAGATCGGACTGGGTACCGCGGCATTTGCCCGCGATACCCACTATGTGCCGCTGGCCGGCAGCGAGTTTTTCCAGGCCGCCCGTGACTACCCAATTGTGTTCGCTGGTGAGAAAGACGATGAGCTGGGTGCAGTAGCACTGCTGGGTCTGCGTCAGAACGAAAACCTATTTCTGGATGACAAGGATGCCTGGCGTGAGGGCTGTTATGTGCCCGCATTTGTTCGCCGTTACCCGTTTGTGCTCGCCGAGGGTGGCAAAGACGGCGATTACACCGTGTGCTTAGATGATAGCTTTCACGCCTTCTCAGAAGAGGAAGGTGAACCACTTTTTGACGACGAAGGAAAGGATACTGAGTATCTTAAAGACGTTATCAAGTTCCTGAATGGCTATCGCGCGGAAATTGATCGCACAAGGCAATTTGCCCAGAAATTGAAGGAGTTGGATTTGCTGGTAACGCGCGAAATTCGTGTTTCGAACCGGGAACAGAAGAATTTTCTGCTGCGAGACTTAAAGATTGTAGATGAGTCCAAGTTACGTAAGCTGGACGATAGAACTATCATCCAGCTGAGCCGAGATGGACATATGGGGTGGATTTACGCTCATCTCATGTCTATTGGCAACGCCAGCCGGTTCCCCCAGTATATGCCTCAAAGTGTGGGCGAAGCGGAGATTTCTTGATACTTGGGGGCTGCTCGGTTACCACAGCGGAGCCTGCAACTAAATATGCGTAACTGCCCATCCCATCTTAGGTGGCCGTCCAGGCGGTCACCGAATTAGATAATAAAGTCATTTAGTGCTGGCTTTTAATATCGAATCCTTGGAAGACGATAGATCGATGACATGCATGGATTATCAGTAGAGCCTAATGGGATATTACTGATGGATGTAATGTTAAATCCAAACTTATAGCTCAGGGCTTAGCCTCCAGATTATTTACTGTTTCCAGTTGTATGGTTGCAGCTCATGGATTGCGCACTGGCTTTTTTCTACGGTAGTACTGATAAAAATTAAAAAATTAACTTGATAGCAATATACTTTATAAAAGGTAATGATATGACACTTAATAAACTTCCATTGGCTCTTGCCCTTGCTGGTTTTATCGGCTCTCCGTTTGCTATTGCAGATGTAGGGTATGGGTTGAGTTTAAGTTATGTTTATGGATCTGGAGGTGGATGGGCTGTTGGACCAAAGCTTTTCTCTGACGACAAAGATGATAAATTTGTCGGTTCATTAGGTGTAGATTATATGATCAATCAGGGTGCATGGCGCCCAAACGTTGGAATTGGTTATCAAAAAGAAAATTTATTCGGTAATGCTAATATTGGATATAACTATACATCTAATAACTTTAATTTCGGTATAGGTGTTGGTATTACGAATACTGATGAAGACAATCCTGCTCTTCCTCGTCCTCCAGAAGGCCAAGAACCAAGCCCAGGAGCCCCAGGAGATAACGGCCCCCTCCCTTAGTCAACCCTAGGCCAAGTCTAATGCTGTTAATTGGAGTAAAGCTGAACAGGGATGTTTTAAGCCTCTAGAATTTTTATTAAAGAAATAGATACGGAGGTTTTTTGTAAAACGGCAGTGAAATTAATACGATAAAACACTCAGTAGGAAACTGGACTATTAGCTTTGTTGGAAAGGTGTTTTACTTTTAAAGTCATCAGATGCTTAACCTTAAAAAGATAAGTAACCGGGAGTTCAGATAATAAGTACGACACTCATGATTGAACGGCGAGAGGTGACCAACTGTCGAAGGTGGTACGCTTCAGATCGCCAAAGTCAAAGCAAGTATCACCATGAGCTATCAGCAGTTGACACAGGGGAAACGATACCAGATACCGGCTCTTCTTACGCATGGATATTCGCCGGCAGCTATCGCTACTGTAGTTGAAGGTTCGGGTTTTAACCCGTTACCGAAAAAGACAACAAGCAGGCTTTAACCAAGCTCTTTGTGGAAACCCGTTAAGAGACCACGCCGAAGTTAATCGGCGATGTGGTGGAGCAGATCGACAAGATCGTAAAACCCATCCGTTTTGAAGGCTGGCAAAACTCCAATAGTGGCCCGCGTTAAATCCAGAAGGTGCAGCTGGTAACGTTGGCTCAATTGGGCTTGGGCAAAGACAAAGATCTATCCAACAAGACCTACGCTTATATCGAAGGGCATTACTAACAGGGACGGACTTATGAATGTCAGAAAAAGAATCGCCAAAGGCACTACTGTCTTCCTTCTCTTCCAGTCAGACAGTCTCCTAGCTCCTGAGGATTTGTCAGTAGCGAGGGTTCGTTGGCCATGTGGTCAGGCTGAGCTAGAGATTTACTGCGTTCAGCGCCTGATTCACTTTCAGCTGAGCATCCTCTAGCTTTCAAGCGAGCCTCAATTGCTTCGGAAGGCTCACCGGTTTCAATAGCTGTGGAGGTAGCGACGGATCGGCATATTTGATCCAAGGTGATATTGGTTGTGGCTCCCTTGGGACGACGCGGCATTGGTGGCCTCTCTGCTGGCTTCACAGCATTGTCGTTGTGTCAGATGTACTCAAATCTTACAAACCAAGATAGATTTTGCAGGCAGAGATGGGATGAACCTGAAAAAGCTGCAAGGCCAAGCAAAGGCAAAACCTGGTGCGCACCTTGGTGCACTTTTGGTTTTTGCTTGTTTTTTGATCAATCTGGAATGGCTGAAACAGTGTAACTCATTGAAAAGACTGGTGCCCCAGGCAGGACTCTAACCTGCGACCTGCCCCTTAGGAGGGGGCTGCTCTATACAACTGAGCTACTGAGGCAATTCAGGGTTGTGAATTCTACCGTCAGTGGTCCGGTTTTTCTAGGCTTTGCCCAAACG
>ENA-ORCT01000220-ORCT01000220.1-marine-metagenome-genome-assembly--contig:-NODE-220-length-30697-cov-2.809373_pt1 | contig 30697 bp, 25 predicted proteins | sample MGYA00248632_ERZ508511 | MGnify/ENA primary metagenome ERZ508511 (study PRJEB26182, sample SAMN06268839) | marine metagenome | isolation source: Tt an P1-techrep anaerobic enrichment on pine from sediment...
AAGAAGTCCGAAGGAGACCAGCCATGAAACGCACCCTGTTGACCGGAAATGCCGCGGCGGCCTGGGGAGCGCGGCTGGCGGCAATAGATTATGTCCCCGCTTTTCCCATCACGCCGCAGACTGAGATTATCGAGACACTGGCTGAATGGATCGACGGCGGTGTGTTGAATGCCCGCCTGGTGACCCTCGAATCGGAGCATTCGATGCTCGCCGCAGCAGGGGCCGCGGCAGTGACCGGGGTGAGGGTCTTCACCGCCACCTCCAGTCAGGGCCTGCTCTACGGTATGGAGATGCTCTACAACCTGGCCGGCTGGCGGGCGCCGCTGGTGCTGGTCAATGTGTCGCGTGGATTGTCCGCTCCCATCACTCTGGAACCCGATCACAACGACGTGCTGGCCGCCCGCGACAGCGGATTTGTGCAGATCCACTGTGCCACCTGCCAGGAGGTGCTGGACAACGTGCTGCTGGCTTACCGGTTGGCCGAGGACGGCAGGGTGCGGTTGCCCGTCATTGTCAATCTTGACGGTTTTTACCTTTCCTTTACCCGAGAGCCTGTCGAGGTTCCCGACCCGGCCGTGGCGAAGACCTTTCTGCCGGCCTTTGCCGATCTGGGCCAGCGCTTCCGCGGCGGCCAGGCGAGCAGCCAGGCGGTGGCGGTGTTGGGCGGCGGCCCTTACTCCTACTTCCGCTATCAGGTCCATTTGGCCTCCGAGCAGGCGGCAGCAGTTTATACCGAACTCGGGGAGGAGTTCGGACGATGTTTCGGCCGGCATTATAAGACGGTAGAGACCTACTGTTGCGACGACGCCGAGCTGGTGCTGGTGATGATCGGCTCCTTCGCCACCAAGGCCATGCCGGCCATCGATCGTCTGCGGCAGGCCGGGCATAAGGTCGGTCTGCTGCGGCCGCGCCTGGTGCGGCCTTTTCCAGCAGCGGAGCTGCGCCGGCTTCTGCAGGGACGACGCGGGGTGGCGGTGGTCGACCAGAATCTGTCACCAGGTCAGGGCGGTATTCTTCACGCCGAGCTGGCCGCTACCCTCTACGGCCTGGCAGAACGCGGACCGTTGCTGGCCAGTTTCGTCGGTGGTCTCGGTGGACGGGACATTTCCGAGGAAGAATTTCTGCAGATCGTCGAGGTTCTGCAACAGGCGGTGGACAGCGGGGAGGCACCACCGCCGCGGCTGCTTTTTACCGCCGAGGAACTGAAACAGGTGCGCCGCCTGCAGGACATTGCCCACGGCGGCCAGGTCGGGAAGGGGGAGGATGCATCATGAGCACGACCGGCCAATTGGAACACAGCCACCTGGCTCCTGGTACGCCACTCTGTGCCGGCTGCGGCGGCTTGCAGGCTCTTCAGCAGTTGTATCGTATCGTTGGCGAAAGGACCGTAGTAGTCAACGCGGCCGGCTGTATGACCCTGCTGGCCGTTTATCCCTTCACCCCCTTTGCCGGCTGCTGGCTTTACACGGCCATGGCGTGCGCTCCGGCGGGAGCGCAAGGGGTGCGCGACGCCCTCGACATTCAACTGGCCAAGGGGCGCATCTCAGAGGAGGAGAATCTGGCGACCATGGTGCTCACCGGCGATGGCTCAGCCTATGGCATGGGTCTGTCGGCAACCTCGGCGGCCATTGATCGGGGCCTCGATTTTTTCTATCTCTGTTATGACAATGAAGGTTACGGCAACACCGGTCACCAATATTCGCCAGCGACCCCTCGGGGCGCAAAGACGGCGACCAGCCGGGTGAGCGGGTATGCCGGTTTCAAGAAGGACCTGTTCGCTATCTGGGCGGCCCATCGCCCAAGTTATGTGGCCACCGCCATCGCTGCCGAACCCCAGGATCTGGCGCGCAAAGTGAAAAGGGCCGCAGCGCTGCACGGTCCGCGCTTGTTGCTCGTTCTCGCCCCCTGTCCTACGGGCTGGGGTTTTGAGCCGGCGTTGACCGTCAAGGTCGGCAGGCTGGCGGTGGAAACGGGCATTTGGCCGCTAAAGGAATATGTCGACGGACACATCGTTCATAATAAAATCTCACGGGAGCGCAAGCCTCTGGTCGACTATCTGCGCCTGCAGGGGCGCTTCGCCCACCTGTTCGAACCGCAGTGCGACGAGCGGCAGTTGGCCGAGCTGCAACAGGCGGTCGATGATTACTGGCAGGAGGTTGTCGACAATACTGGGCCATCACCGTAACCAATTACGGCCAGGGCAGGGCAAGACATGGAGAGTTATTACCACATGGATTGCTTTGCCAAGGAGAACTGAACTACGACAGTTTTCGAGATAACGGCACCCCTTGGGCGAAGAAGGTATAGTGCTGTGATGCAGCGGCCTGCGCGATGCGCAGGCCGTTTCTGTTTTGAGAAACGGCGATCCTTTAGCAGGTGTGGCAGGGGTGTGGCATGCCCCACATGCGGTGCCCCATCTTTGTGGCATCCCCAGCATCTGATGCTGGGAGGCTTGTGAAAATTTTATGAACTTTTTCACCCTAAAAAAATCCTAGGTTCGAAAAGATTATTTCCCAGCCTTGTAAAAAGCCTCTTCATATCAATGATATACAGCAAAATATCTGGGTTGCGATTTGGGGAGGCAGGTTGTCGCCTTGCCTTTTGGAGATTGTGTTTCGCTAATGCTGCGCCGTTAGAAGCTGCTCACCTTGCCGGGTATATTTCTTGCGGTATACGGATTGTGGTTTTTGTCTGTCATGAGTTTGGTTTTCAGCTTCTTGTGTTAGGACCTGGAGGTCGTTTTGTTTCGGACTGTGTCCTTGTTGATTACGCTTATATGCTGTTGTGTTCTCTTGCTGCCGAGTGCTGGGCTGGCTTTTTCTGGAAGCGAGTTGATGGACCTCAGCCTCGAAGAGCTAATGGAGGTGGAAGTCACCTCCGTCGGGCGCAAACTGCAGAAGGTCAGCGAGACGCCGGCGGCGGTGTTCGTCATTCACCAGGAAGACATCCGCCGCTCGGGGGCGACCACCATCCCCGAAGCCCTGCGCATGGCCCCTGGGCTCAGCGTCGCACGCATCGACGGAAGCAGCTGGGCTGTGGCCAGTCGCGGCTTCAACGGGCGCTTCCTCAACAAAATGCAGGTGTTGATCGACGGCCGCAGCGTCTATTCGCCACCCTATTCCAACGTTCACTGGGACATGCAGGATACCTTGCTCGACGACATCGAGCGCATTGAGGTGGTGCGCGGTCCCGGCGGCACCCTGTGGGGGGCCAATGCGGTCAACGGGGTGATCAACATTGTCACCAAGAAGGCCAGGGATACGCAAGGTACCCTGGTCAAGGCTGGGTACGGGACCGAGGAAGAGGGCTTTGCCGCCCTGCGTTACGGTGGCAAGGCCGGAGAGCGGGCTGATTATCGGGCTTTTGTCAAATATTTCAATCGCGGAACGCTTCAGCCGAATGATTACGGATACCTTGGCGAAGGGGAGGCCCATGATGACTGGAACGCCTTTCGCGGTGGTTTTCGCCTGGACGTGGCGGCCAGTAGCCGGGACGAATTTACCCTGCAGGGACAGGCATACAGTGGTACCGAAGGTCAAGTGGATCAGCTTTGGCTCCTGGACCCGACCGTCTCCTACAACCAACGCGTGGTTTCCGACACCCCTTTCGCAGGCGGTTTTCTGCTGGCTCATTGGCAACGTCAGCTGGCGGATGGCGGAGATTTGGCCCTGCAAGCCTATTACGATCACAGTTATCGTGACGAACAGGCGTTAGGTAAAGCCGTATGGAGGGTGTTCGATGTGGATTTTCAGCACCGCTTTTCCCTTGGCAGGCGCCAGGAAATTCTCTGGGGGCTGGGCTACCGACTGATCAAGGATGAGGTTGAAGATGGCGATTTGGTTACCTTCGAGGACGGATCGGCCAACGACCAACTGTTCAGCCTCTTCATTCAGGATGAAATCACCCTGATCCCCGACAAGTTGCGGTTGATTCTTGGCTCCAAATTCGAGCACAACGACTATACCGGTTTTGAGTACCAACCGAACGCGCGCCTGGCCTGGACCCCCAACAAGCATCATACCATTTGGGGGAGCGTTTCCCGCGCGGTGCGCACTCCCTCCCGCATGGAAGACAGCGGCAATGTTCTGTACACCGTGTTACAGCCCAACCTGTTTTTCCCCAGTCCTTTGCCCATCAAGGTGGTAATCGACGGCAACAAGGATTTCGACTCGGAAAAGAGCCTTTCTTACGAACTTGGCTACCGCTTCATGCCGGGGGGCGGTTTTAGCCTGGACACGGCGCTGTTCTACACTCGTTACCGGGATCACCGGTCGGCCGAGCCTCTTTCCCCGGTTTTTGACCCCGTGCCGATCAACCACCTATTGTATGCCTTCCAGGAGGATAACAAGCTGGAAGGCGAGACCTGGGGCGTTGAAGTGGCCGTTGACTGGCTTGTGAGCCCCTGGTGGCGTCTGCAGGGCTACTACAGTTTGTTGAAATTGAACCTGACCCCCGAGAGCGGTGGCGAGGATTACATTAGTACCTGGCTCTATGAGGAATCGAGCCCACAGCAGCAGTGGTCGCTGCGCTCCTCCTTTGATATCGGCCGTAACTGGGATTTCGACCTGTGGCTGCGCTATGTCGATTCGGTTACGGTCTATTTCACCGAAATCGATGATTATTATGGGCTCGATGCGCGGTTGGCCTGGCGTCCGCGACCTGGCTTTGAGTTGGCCCTGGTCGGACAGAACCTGCTCGAGGATGAGCATACCGAATTCCAGGCGGAGTTCGGTCGGGCGGCAACCGTTGTTCCGCGCGGTTTCTATGGCCAGGTCAAGTGGGAGTTCTGAGAGCTATGCCGGCGATGAGAATACGACATAGTTCTTTGGTGCGCAGACTGCTGGTCGCTGTATTGTTTGCCCTGATTATATTTGCGGCGGGTGTGGTGCCGTCGCGGGCGCAGGAGCCGGCGCCGGAGGATGCTGTCAAGGCGGCGATGCTCTACAACTTCGTGCAGTTCGTGAGCTGGCCGGACAGTGCTGGCCCGGCGATGGAGGAAGGGGTTGTGCTGGGCATCCTGGGACGGGACCCGTTGCAGGAGTGGCTGTTCGATCTGGCGGCGGAGGGCGGTCGAAGAGGATCGCTCAAGACGGTGCAGCTCGAATCCCTGCAGGATCTACACGCTCAGAAGCACCGGTTGCAGGTGCTCTATATCGGCCGCACTGCGCAGCAGGATATTGAAGTGATTCTGCAGATCCTGAACGGGATGCCGGTACTTACCGTGTGCAACGACGCACTGTTCGTCAAGCAGGGCGGAATGATGAATTTCGTCCGCCATAACAGCCGCATTCGTTTCGATCTCAACCTCGACGCTGCCAGAAGAAGTCATCTCAAGTTCAGCTCTCGCCTTTACGGCTTGGCACGGTTGATCGTCAAGGACGGCGTGGCGCAGGAGGGGCGATGACTGCCATTTCGCGCTATCTTGACCGGCTGTCGATTCGCAGCAAGCTGATCCTGATTATTACCGGCATCAGTCTGGTGGTGCTGTTAAGCCTATTCACCGTGTCGGTGTTGACCCAGCAAAAAATGCTGCTCGACGCTCTTAAGGAGGAAGTACAGATCCTTGCCCACGATCTGTCGCCCAACTGTTCGGTAGCGGTGGTGTTCGACGACCAGCAGGCGGCGGGTGAAATTCTCGAGGGTTTGCGTGATAAACCCCAGGTCGCGTTCGGTTCTATCGTTACCGTGGATGGCAGGCTTTTCGCCAAATATGAGCGGCAGCCTGATATAGCGCTGCCCTATGATCTTTATCTTTACCTACCCTCAGGCAATCAATGTGAGGCGTCTTTTCTGGGCAACTTTTTAAAGGTTTCACATCCGATCGTTTTCAACGATGAACAGATCGGCACCCTGAATATCTGTGCCGGCCTGGACAAGATTCGGCAGGCGATGATGCGCTATATCGTCCTGGGCTTGCTCGGTCTGGCCGGCGCCACAGTGTTTGCCTGGCTGTTGGCTCTGTGGCTGCAAAGGTTGATATCCCGGCCTATTGAGCATCTAGCCCAGACCATGCTCGCGGTTTCTTCTGAAAAGGACTATTCCCGCCGGGTCGCCATGGAACGCTGCGATGAACTCGGTACCCTGGTGGAGAATTTCAACGAGATGCTCAACCAGATCCAGATAAGAGATGCGGATCTCCAGGAAAAACAGGAGCGTTTAAACTATCTGGCTTATCACGATGCCCTCACCGGGCTGGCCAATCGCCTGCTGTTCGATGACCGGTTGAAGCATGCCCTGGCCATGGCCCGTCGTACCGACAGTGAGGTAGCGCTACTTTTTATCGACCTGGACCGTTTCAAGAACATTAACGATTCGTTGGGACACAAGACGGGCGATACGGTGCTCAAAGAGGTTGCCAGCCGCCTTTCGGAAACAATACACGCCGGCGATACCCTGGCCCGCCTAGGGGGGGACGAGTTCGTGATTATCTGCGAACAGGCTGACGATTTTGAAGGGGTGAAAAACCTTGCCGAAAAGGTACGGCAGGTACTAAACCGTTCCGTTACGGCCAATAGCCAGGAGCTGTTTGTCTCCGGCAGTATCGGAATCAGTATATTTCCCAAGGATGGGGAGTGTGTTGAAAGCCTGATGCAATGTGCCGACGTGGCCATGTATCGGGCCAAGGAGCTGGGCCGCAACAATTACCAGTTTTTTACCACCGGCATGACCGAACTGGCCCAGGAAGCTCTGATCATGGAGAGCAAGCTCCGCAAGGCGGTAGACAACCAGGAATTGTTGATTCATTACCAGCCTCAGGTCGACATGTCGTCGGGCGCTATAATCGGTATGGAGGCTTTGCTGCGCTGGCAGCATCCGGTCATGGGACTGGTTTCTCCGGCGAAGTTTATCCCCCTTGCCGAAGAGAGTGGGTTGATCATTTCCATCGGCAAATGGGTGTTGCGGGAAGCCTGCCGGCAGGCCCAACTTTGGCGGCAGGCCGGATATCTTGCCTGGCGTATGGCGGTAAATATTTCGCCCAAACAGTTCTGGCAGGCCGACCTGTTGGATGCCATTGAACAAGTGCTGACGGAGACAGGCTTTGACCCCCAGTTGCTGGAGTTGGAGATCACCGAAAGCGCCATTATGCAGGATGCGGAGAAGGCCATTGAGACCATGCGCCGTATCCGCGAACTGGGAATTAAGTTGGCCATCGACGATTTCGGCACCGGATATTCTTCTCTGAGCTGTCTGCAGCGCTTCCCCCTCTCCAAGCTGAAGATCGATCGTTCCTTCACTCGCAATATTCTGGCGGGCGAGCGCCGCGGCGCACTGGTCGAAGGCATCATGGCATTAGGGCGTACCTTGAACCTCGAGGTCATTGCCGAAGGGATCGAGGATCTGAAGCAGGTCGAATTTCTGGTGGCCCGAGGCTGTACTTCAGGACAGGGTTTTTATCTCGGCCGGCCCATGCCGCCGGAAGGTCTGGCGGATTATTACCGGCAAAAAGTATCTTCGGCTTGGCGCGCAAAGGTGACCCCGCATCCGATTTGGGCTCTTTAGCCCGCTTGATTGATCAACAATCACCGCAAACAGCCTGGAGTGCGACCTGAGAACACTACCTGGAACCTTTTCCATGTAAATTTGGCGTCCATGATTCAACCCTGGGAGAGTTTTTGATTTTCTCCGAATAGGCTTCGACATGTTGTTGCGGTACCCGTTTGGAGCCGGAGCTATTCACAGGTTGACCTGATGGCTCTGAGTCTGGAAAATTGATTAGCCTGGCGGTTGCCCCGTCAGCCGCAAGGCGCAGAAGGTCAGTGGGGCGGTAGCGACGGTATTCGTCATTCCACAGGACGACATTCGTCGTCCCGAGTGGCCAGCATCCTCGCGGCCCTGAACTTGGCATCGCGGCTTAGCGTGACCCGCATCGACGGCAGAAAATAAGCAACGCCGACCTTTGTGTCCAGAAGGTCGGCGTTTTTTTATTCGGGGAAAGGGGGGACAGTAAGAAATCAACACTCGGTGCCCAGAAACAGCCAACAGCCGAACAGGAAAAAGAGCAGATTGGCAGCCCACGCAGCCAGCAGGGGAGGAAGGGCAGCGGAATAGCCGAAGGCGAGCAGAATGGCCTGGAGGATGAAATAGACCACGCCGATCATTACGCTCATCGCCACGCCGAGGGCCAGGCCGCTGTCCCGGCCTTTGCGCAGGGCAAAGGGAATGCCGAGAAAGGCCATGATCAGGCTGGCAAAGGGGGTGGCGAGACGGGCGTTCATGTCGACCTCAAAGCGGGTCGGGTCATAGCCTTCGGCTCGCAGCCTGGTTACCAGTTTGCGCAGTTGCCGGTAGCCCAGGTCTTCGTTGCGTTTGCTGCCGGGAACGCGGAAATCCGCTGGTGTAAGGGACAGGTCGAGGGTCTGATCTTCAGCCACCCGGCTGTAGAGCAGTCGACCTCGGTTGAAACGGCGGTCGATCAGCGATGGCGCCAGCCAGTGTCTGTCGGTATAGGTTGCCTGGGCGGCGTCCTGGCGACCGGTCAGGGTGAACCGGCGGTCGAGGCTGAATAGTGATACGCCCTGCAGTTGGCCGGACTCGGGTTCGGCCAGCCGAATATGGACGATTCGGTTGCCTTCGCGCAGCCAGATACGGTTACGTTTAAAAACCACCGCAGAGCGTCCCTGGACCTCGCTGGAGAAGACCATGGTGGCGCGTTTGACGCAGGTTGGCACCACGTATTCGGCGGTCAGAAGGGTCAGCAGCGAAATCAGCAGACCGCTACCGAGCAGCGGCAGAGTAATGCGCAGCAGGCTGATGCCGGCGCCGTGCATGGCGGTCAGTTCGTTGGTACGAGAGAAGCCGCCCAAGGTCATGAATACCGCCAACAGGCAGGCCAGGGGAACGACCTGCACAGTGATGAAGGGAATCTTGTAGAGAAAGTATTTCAGATAGAGATGGGCTGCTGCGCCGTGTTCGATAAAGTCGTCGACCCGTTCGAAAAAATCGACCAGCAGGTAAAGACCGATAAAGGCGGTCAGGGCCAGACAGAAAATACGGCCGAAGGTGCCGAGAAGGTAGCGGCTGATGAGGGTCAAGAGTGGCCTCCACGAAGGAACAGGCGACGCAGTGCGCCGAACAGCGCAGAGCCGGCGCGCTCGAACAGTGTTACCGGTCGCTCGACAGCGGAGCGGTACAGCAGGTAAAGGCCGCTAAGCAGAAAGAGCAGGTTGGGCGCCCAGAGCGTGGCCGCGGGCCAGCCGCCGTCCGCCACCAGGGTGTCGGCAAAGGAGAGCAGCAGGTAGTAGCAGAGAAAAACCCCCAGCGCCAGGGCGAAACTGCCGCCACGTCCGCTGCGATGGGGCTGGATGCCGAGGGGAACGCCGAGCAGGGCGAACAGGAGGGGAGCGGCCGGCAGCACCAGGCGGGTGTGGAGTTCGGCCAGCAGTTCCTGGCGTTTTTCCGGCGTGGCGGCGGCAAGGGTGCGGCGCAGTTCTGCCAGGCTCAGTTCTTTAATTCGGCGCCGCCGCTTTTTGGCCGTCGTAGTCTGCTGCTCCAGGTCGAGATTGACGTCGTAATTTTTGAACTGCAACACCTGGTAGGTTTCTTCGTCGTCGGTGTCGTCTTGCGGTTGGCGGTGGATGGTACCGTCCTCGAGCCTCATCAGCAGTTTCTGGCTGCGACTGTCAGAGAGCAGCCGGCCTTTCTGCGCGACGATAATAGCCGGTGCCGAGCTGTCGCGTTCGTCGGAAATGAAAACCTGCTTCATAACACCGCTGTTTTCGTCGATGTGGTTGGCGTACAGCACCAGGTTGTCGAAATCGTCGTTGAAGACTTGCGGCTGCAGACCGATGGAAGCTCTGCTGGTGGCGATGTCAAACAATTGCTGGCGGAAAAAGGTTTCGCTGACAGGGCGCAGATAAAGGGTCAATGCCGCCGTCAGCAGACAGGCCGGCAGGCTCAGCAGCAAAACAGGCCGAACCATCTGGTAGAGGCTGACGCCGCTTGCTTTCAGAGCGAGGACCTCCCGGTCGGCGGACAGGCGGCCGAAACCGAGCATCACCCCGAGCAAAAAGGCGAGGGGGATGGTCAGGACCAGAAAGGTCGGCAGCATGCTGAAAAAGAGCCGGACAATGTCGAGCAGGGGAACGCCCTTGTTGATGACCATTTCCACAAGCTTCAGCAGCCGTCCAAGCAGAAGCACAAAGGTGAAAACCACCAATCCCAGCAGCATGGGCGAGGCGGTTTCTTTCAGCAGGTAACGATGAATGCGAAGGGTTGCCATAGGGAGGCATATTAATATAGTTTTTGCAGCCTTGTAAACGGAAACGGTGGCTATTTTTCTCCTTGCTATGGCCGGGCATCCGTGTTAAATACACGTGTTGTTCAAAACAGCACGTACCTGGACCCGTTTCAGGGGTGCCCTGCCGTGGCGGGGTTCTGGCGGGAAGGAAGGGTGCGGAAGAAATCAACCTAGAAGAGGAGAAACACAGATGGCACAGATCACCATGAAGCAACTGCTCGAGGCCGGGGTTCATTTCGGCCACCAGACCAAACGCTGGAACCCCAAAATGAAACCCTACATTTTCGGTGCCCGCAACGGCATCTACATTATCGACCTGCAAAAGACGGTGCGCTACTTCAAGACCGCCTACAACTTTCTGCGTGACACCGTGCAGAACGGCGACAAGGTGCTCTTCGTCGGTACCAAGAAGCAGGCCCAGGATGCGGTTCGCGAAGAGACCGAGCGGGCTGGCCAGTTCTATGTCGATAACCGCTGGCTGGGCGGTATGCTGACCAACTTCAGCACCATCAAGCGCAGCATCGAGCGTTTGAAAAAAATCGAAACCATGTCTCAGGACGGCACCTACGACCTGCTGATTAAAAAAGAAGTGCTTGGCTTGGAGCGTGAGAAGGCCAAGCTGGAAAAGAGCCTTGGTGGTATCAAGGGCATGAACAAGCTTCCGGGCGCCATCTTCGTTATCGATCCCAAAAAAGAAGCCATCGCCGTCAAGGAAGCCCGCAAGCTCGGTATTCCGGTTGTGGCGGTTGTCGATACCAACTGCGATCCTGACGAGATCGATTACATCATTCCCGGCAACGACGATGCCATTCGCGCCATCCGGCTGTTTGCCGCCCGCATGGCCGATGCCTGCGTGGAAGGCGAGGAGGCCCGTCAGGCCGCTCTGCGCGCCGAACAGGATGAAGCCGAAGCCGCCGGCGAAGCTCCGGAAGCTGCCGAAGCGACGGAAGCTGCCGCGGAAGCCTCTGCCGATCAGCCCGGCGAAGAGGCGTAACATTTTCAGATCTGAATACCAAGAGGCGGCCCGGGACGGTGGCCGCCTCTTTTCACGTTATCAGAAACAAATAATTATCCAGGGTCGGCAGGCCGTTGCCGGATACTGACCGATCGACGAATATTTTGAGGAGGATATTGTGGCGAAGATTTCTGCATCGATGGTTTCTGAGTTGCGCGCCAAGACCGGCGCGGGGATGATGGACTGCAAAAAGGCTCTTACCGAAGCTGACGGCAACGTAGACGCGGCGGTCGATATCCTGCGTAAAAAGGGTCTTTCCGCCGCAGCCAAAAAGGCCGGTCGTGCTGCCGCCGAAGGCTTGATCGTGTCTGCCGGCGAAGGCAATGTCGGTGTGCTGGTGGAAGTTAATGCCGAGACCGACTTCGTGGCCAAGAACGACAGCTTTGTAGCTTTCGCCAAAGGCGTTGCTGAAACAGCGTTGAAAGATGCTCCGGCCGACATGGAGGCCCTGCTGGCCTGCCAGTTCCCCGGTACCGGTCGTACCGTTGCCGAAGAGCAGACCCACCAGGTGGCCACCATCGGTGAAAACATCAATGTGCGCCGCTTCAGTCGTTTTGAAGTGCCGGCCGGCCAGGTGGCCTGTTATATTCACGGTGTTGGCAAGATCGGCGTGCTGGTCGAATTGAGCACCGACGGCGCTGACGACAAAGTTGCCGCCCTGGGCCGTAACCTGGCCATGCATGTTGCTGCCGCCAATCCCCAGTATCTCAACCGCGATGCGGTCCCGGCCGATATCGTCGAAAAGGAAAAAGAGATCATGCGGGACAAAGCCAAAGACAGTGGCAAGCCCGACAACATCATCGAAAAAATCATCATGGGTCAGATCAACAAGTATTTCGGCGAAGTGTGCCTTCTCGAACAGGCCTATGTTATCGACCCCGATCAGAAGGTCGGCAAGGTGGTTGAGGCCCTGGGCAAGGAACTTGGCAGTGAAATCACTTTGACCCGTTACGAGCGTTTCCAGCTCGGTGAAGGTGTTGAGAAACGGGCCGATGACTTCGCTGCTGAAGTTGCGGCAATGACCAAATAACTGGAAGGGTGCCATGGCTGACCAGAAACCGTGCTATGACAGGATTCTCCTCAAACTGAGCGGCGAGGCGCTGGCCGGCGATCGTGGTTACGGTATCGATCCCGAAGTGCTTGCCGGCCTGGCCAGCGAGATTCGCGAAGTACTGGAACTTGGCGTGCAGGTGGCAGTGGTGATCGGCGGCGGAAATATCTTCCGCGGCATGGCAGCTGCTTCCAGCGGCATGGATCGTGCCGGTGCCGACCACATGGGAATGCTGGCCACGATAATGAACAGCTTGGCATTGCAGGATGCTCTGGAACAGATCGGTGTGGTGACGCGGGTACAGACGGCTATCGAGATGCGCGAAGTGGCCGAACCCTATATCCGTCGTCGTGCAATACGCCATCTGGAAAAGGGCCGTGTTGTTATTCTCGGCGGCGGTACCGGAAATCCCTATTTCACAACCGATACCGCTGCCAGCCTGCGGGCTATGGAGATTGGCGCAGAGGTGATTCTCAAAGCCACCAAGGTGGACGGGGTTTATAGCGCCGACCCGGTCAAGGACAAGGATGCTGTTCGTTATCCCAGTCTTACCTATCTCGACGTGCTGAAAAAAGGCCTCAAGGTCATGGATGCCACCGCCACCTCCCTGTGCATGGACAACGATCTGCCTATCATCGTCTTTCAACTGAGCCGCCGGGGCAACATCAAGAAGGTTGTTCTCGGCGAGGATATCGGCACTATAGTCAAAGGAGAGTGATTGTTATGGACAGCGCTGTCATGGATACCGCCAGAAAAGGGATGGAAAAAGCCATCGAGGCCCAGAAAAAGGAACTGCAGAAGGTCCGTACCGGCCGCGCCTCCGTAGCCCTGCTCGATGATGTGCAGGTCGATTATTACGGTACTCCGACACCTTTGAACCAGGTCGGTACCCTGGCTGTTCCCGAAGCGCGACTGATCACTATTCAGCCCTGGGAAAAGAATCTGATACCCGAGATCGAAAAAGCCATTCTCAAGGCCGATCTCGGCCTGAACCCGGCTTCCGACGGTCAGTTGGTTCGGATCAGTATTCCGCCCCTCACCGAGGAACGGCGCAAGGAGATGGTCAAACTTGTGCGGCGGATGGCCGAAGATACCAAGGTCGCCATTCGCAATCATCGCCGCGATGCCAACGAGGCATTGAAGAAGCTGCAGAAGGACAAAGAAATCACCGAGGACGACCAGAAGCGGGGTGAAAAGGAGATTCAGGATCTCACAGATCAGTTTGTCAAACTGGCCGACGAGGTGGTTGAAAAGAAGGAAAAAGAGATCATGGAGATCTGATTTTTTCTGCCGTTCGGCAGGCAACCGTTGCGGTTGGCTGACGGCTGGAAAACATTTCGTGCAAGAACCAGTGAGCAGGGGCGCCATACTCGGCGCCCCTTATTTCTTTAGAAATCTTCAGTTGTTGCTGGCGGTTAGGGGTTATGATAATGTGTATCCCATCTGCCAATAGAGCTTTGAAGCGTACCTGATTCCATGCGTATTCCTCAACATCTAGCAATCATCATGGACGGCAACGGTCGCTGGGCCGAGCAGCGGCAAATGCCGCGGATTTTCGGGCATCGGCAGGGGGTCGAGACCGTTCGGGCGGTGGTCAAAGAATGCCGGGCCCTTGGCATCCCTCATCTGACCCTGTACGCTTTTAGTTCCGAGAACTGGGGGCGACCCGCCGCCGAGGTGGCTGCCTTGATGGAGCTGTTGGGACTGTTTCTGGCCCAGGAGCTTGAAACCCTGATAGCCGAAGATATTCGTCTGCGGGTTATCGGCAATACCGCGCTGTTGCCGGCTGAAGTTCGCCAGGTCCTGGACGATACCATTGCCCGCACGGCTTGCAATAGCCGCCTGGTACTCACCTTGGCCCTGTCATATGGCGCTCGAGACGAAATTCTGCGGGCAACGCGTCAGTTGGCTGCTGAGGTGGAGCAGGGTAAGTTGGCGACTGCTGAGATCGATGAGCGACGTTTCAGTGAGGCGCTCGATACCGCTGGTCTGCCAGACCCCGATCTGCTGATTCGCACCAGCGGGGAGATGCGTATCAGCAACTTTCTTCTTTGGCAGCTTGCTTACGCCGAACTCTATTTTACCGATGTGCTATGGCCTGATTTTACGGCCGACCAATTGCACCTGGCTCTGAAAGACTTTGCCGCTCGGCAGCGGCGCTTTGGCCTCACCGCACAACAGAGCGACTCCGCCAGCTGACATAAACCTGGATCCAAGAGTAATTAGACGTAAAATTAGCGCAAGTTATTAACCGCCTAAGGGATCAAAAAATCACCGACGAACCTATGGGTGCGCCTCAGGTCTTTTAAACCCTTATTCAGCGCAAGCACTTACGCTTTTTTCGCGCCCCTTACTCACGGACCCAGGATAAAAGGAGCAAAGTCCCATCAAACAGCGAATTTTTACAGCCATTCTTGCCCTGCCGCTGCTGATTCTGATCATTCACTTCAGCGGACCTTTCTGGTTTACCCTGTTTACCTGTACGGTGGCCGCCGTCGCCCTCTATGAGTTCTATCATATGAGCCTGGCCGGACAGCGATTGCCGGAACGTCTGTTGGCCATCGCTTACGGGGCATTCCTGGTGCCGTTATGTGCCTCGCAGCAGATTTATGCGCTACAGGCCGGACTGGTCTTTGCGGTCCTTTTCTTTGGACTGGTCTTTCTCTGGCGCTTCGGCAACCTGCAGCAGGTGGTTCAGCAGCTGGCCCTGCTGATGTTCGGCTTTTTCTATGTGCCGCTGCTGCTGGGTCATTTGGTTCTACTGCGCGCTTTGCCCTTCGGGCGCGAATGGATCTATTTGGTGCTGGTAATCGTCATGGCATCCGATACCGGGGCCTACTTCAGCGGTATCAGTCTTGGCCGTCATAAGCTTTATCCGGCGATCAGTCCCAACAAGAGTGTCGAGGGAGCCATTGGCGGCCTTCTCGGGGCGTTGGCAGGTGCTTTTATTGCTCGCTATACCTTTTTCCCGGCCTTGGGCACTACCGATTGCCTGCTGCTGGGGCTCGGACTTGGCGCCATGTCCCAGCTCGGTGATCTGTTTGAATCGATGCTCAAACGCGCTTGCGGCGTCAAGGATTCCGGGGCTCTGTTTCCGGGACATGGCGGTATTCTCGATCGCCTCGACAGCCTGCTTTTTGCTTTTCCGCTGGCGTTTTATTACGGCTGGTATCTTTTCGGTAACTAACGGCTTACGGGCCAATTACGTTTCTTGTTTTACAGCTTGACCTGAAAGGTAGTCAGATTCATGAAAAAGCTTGGCATCCTCGGCTCGACCGGGTCTATCGGTGTCAGTACCCTGGAGATAGTCGCCGCCCATCCCGATCGCTTCCAGGTCATCAGCTTGACCGCCGGAAATAATCTGCCGCGCCTCAAAGAACAGATACAACGTTTTCGGCCGCAGCTGGTGTCTGTGCTCTGTCCGGAAAAGGCGAAACAGCTCCAGCATGAGCTCGGCGATGACGGCCCGAGGGTCTACTCGGGTGTCGAAGGATTGATCGCCTGCGCCAGCGACGAGCAGATTGACATGGTGGTGACTGCCGTGGTCGGCGCGGCAGGCCTGGTGCCGACAATGGCTGCCATCGAGGCCGGCAAGGATATTGCCCTGGCCAATAAAGAGACCCTGGTCACGGCCGGACCGCTGGTCATGGCGGCAGTCAAAAACCGGGGGGTGAAACTCTATCCCGTGGACAGCGAACATTCCGCCATTTTCCAGTCGCTGGAAGGGCATCGCAAGAATGACGTGCGGCGTCTTATCCTCACCGCCTCGGGGGGACCGTTTCGCGATCTTCCCGCAGCCGATATGGCTGGGGTCACCCTTGCCGATGCTCTGGCACACCCCAACTGGAACATGGGACGGAAAATCACCATCGATTCGGCAACCATGATGAACAAGGGGCTTGAAGTCATCGAGGCGCGCTGGCTGTTCGATCTTCCGCCGGAACAGATTGCGGTGCATATCCACCCGCAGAGCATTGTTCATTCCATGGTCGAATATGTCGACGGCGCCGTCATGGCGCAGCTCGGTATTCCGGATATGAAGACCCCGATCGCCTATGCTCTGTCCTATCCGGACCGGCTACCTCTGGTTCTGCCTCCGCTCGATCTCTGTGCTCTTAAGTCCCTGACTTTTGATGAGCCGGACCTGGCCAAATTCCCCTGCCTGGATCTTGCCTATGAAGCCCTGGCAGCTGGCGGTACCGCCCCCGCAGTGCTTAATGCGGCAAATGAGGTAGCTGTCGATGCCTTTTTGCAGGAACAGATCAAATTTCTCGATATTGCGGCCATTATTCGCATGGTTCTGGACAGTCATGCTCCGGCCGCCCTTGATCATATCGATGATGCTTTGCGCGCCGATCTCTGGGGAAGGCAGGAGGCGCGCCGCATCGTTGCACAAAAGAGCTGACCGGAGGCCATTATGATAACGATCCTTGCCGGCATTGTGATGCTCGGCATTCTGGTGTTTGTTCACGAGCTTGGCCACTTTGCCGTAGCTAAAATGGCCGGGGTCAAAGTGCTTAAATTCTCACTCGGTTTCGGCCCACGGATTGTTTCCCGCCAGTGGGGTGAAACCGAATATATGATCTGCGCAATTCCGCTGGGCGGTTTTGTGCAGATGCTGGGGGAGGGGAGTGACGAGGACCATCCGGTCAGCGAGGAGGAGAAACACCGCTCTTTTTCGGAAAAGAGTGTCGGCCGGCGTCTGGCTATCGTCGGTGCCGGCCCGTTAATGAATCTTGCTCTGCCTTTTGTTGTACTACCGCTGGCCTTCTGGGCCGGCATACAAATGCCGGCTTATCTCGACCGGCCCGCTTGTGTCGGCTATGTGGTGCCCCAATCGCCGGCCGCCGAGAGTGGCCTGCTCCGCGACGATTGCATCGTCGCGGTAGGCGAAGAACCGGTGACCTCGTGGAGTGACGCTGATAAAGCGCTACTTGGCCAGGCTGGTGAGACGGCGATCTTTTCCGTACAGCGGGGCGCCACCAGCGAAGTGATCACCATTGCCGCCGGCAACAATATTGCTGAAGGTTTGCAGGCCCTCGGTCTGGCGCCTCAGCAGGCAGCTGTGGTCGGAGCCCTTTCGCCAGGCATGCCCGCCCAGTTGGCGGGAATGCAGGTTGGCGATCGTATTCTCGCTATCGACGAAACGCCGGTCACTTCCTGGTACGATCTCAAAACCATCATTCAGCAGGCCGGGGGCAGCGCTCAGGATTTTCAGGTGGAGCGACAGAGCCAGCAGTTAGAGATGACTATCACCCCGGTGCAGAATGACACCGACAATAATTTTCTGATCGGCATCGCACCGCAGGTTGAGACCATTTACAAACGCTTTGGATTGTTTGATGCTCTGCGTCAGGGGGTGCAGCGCAGTGCCGAACTGATCGAATTGACGCTTGTTTTTATTAAGAAACTGGTGCTCGGCAAGGTCTCGACCCGAAATATCGGCGGTCCCATTACTGTCGTGCAGGTGGCCGGTCAGGCCGCGCAAACCGATCTGGCCAGCATCCTCTCGGTCCTTGCTTTTTTGAGTATTCAGCTCGGCATCCTCAATCTTTTTCCGATCCCGATCCTCGACGGCGGCCATCTGCTGTTCGGCCTGTTTGAGTTGATTTTTCGCCGTCCATTGTCGCTGCGCGTGCGGGAGGTAGCCCAACAGGTCGGGCTGCTGTTGATCATTCTTCTCATGGCTCTTGCCTTTTACAACGACATCCTGAGGCTTTTCAACGGAGGGCAATGATGGCCGAGTGCTTGCTGACTATCGACACTTCGACCACCGCCGGAAGTGTAGCTCTAAGCCGAGGTGAAGAATTGGTTGGCGAAATCCTGCTCAACCTGCGCTCTACCCACTCCGACCGGTTGTTGCCTGCGGTGCAAGACCTGCTGCGGGACGCAGGGCTGCAACTGGAGGAACTCGATGCTTTCGCTGTAGTCCTCGGTCCCGGTTCGTTTACCGGTTTGCGAGTCGGTGTTGCTACCGTCAAGGGACTGGCGCTGGCCACCGCCAAGCCGGTGGTTGGCGTATCTTCGCTGCAGACTCTGGCTGTGCAGGTTCCCTGGCCGGCCCATTCACTGCGTGTGTGGCTCGATGCCCGTAAACAGGAGGTCTATAGCGGTCACTACCGATGGGAGGGAGGGTTGCCGGTGGCGCTCAATAAGGAACGGGTCGCTCCGCCCGAGCGGTTGCTCGAGGAAATCTCAGAAGAGACCCTGTTCATTGGCAGCGGCGCGACCGTTTATCGTTCCCTGATTGTTCGGCGTCTCGGTTCCCGCGCACACTTCGCTCCCTGGCCTTTAATCCAGCCACGCGCCTCGGCGGCGGCGGCACTGGCCCTGGCCGCATTGCGCAATCAGGATACCATTCCCCTGGCGGCTCTGGAACCCCGTTATATTCGTCCTTCCGAGGCTGAAATCATGCTGGCCAAACGTCTTGGGGACAGCCCGATTGAAGGTTGACAAGACTAGAGCGTTTCGTTATCTTGAACTTGGTATTTTCGCTCTTTGTTAACCCGTTACAGGGAGGTGCTGAATGGAAGGACAGGATCTGGCGAAGCTCCAGCAGTTGTGCGATGCAAACCCACGTTTTCGTTTGCTTTTTGAAGAACACATGCTCTTCGAAAAACAGCTGGCCATGTTGGACCAAAAATCACATTTGACTCCTGAAGAAGAGCTTGAACGGAAAAAAATGCAAAAGCTGAAATTGGCCGGAAAAGACGAAATGGAACGTATCAAGCGGACTTGGACTCAGTAGCTTCTGTCCCGATGTCGGTTGTGAAAGGGTTTGGGCTGGTTGCCTGAACCCTTTCTACATTGAGTGAGATTTTGTTTTAACGAAACATTTGTTTGCTAAGGGTAGGCCGGTCTTTCTTTGCCGGTTTAATGGCCAACTGAATAATCCTCGCCATTAGCGTTTCCGTCACCGTTAAAAATTCAATTATTGCTTAGGTCCGGCTGGGCGCCGCTTTTGCAGCTACTGCCGGATGACCATTTTTTAAACAGTTTTTTTATCCGGTATTTAATGACTTTCCTGTACCTAGAAAGGCTCTTTTCGTATGACCAGCAAGCGTAGCGATGCAATCACCCAAGGCTTTGAACGCGCTCCTCACCGGGCTCTGCTGCTCGGCACAGGCATTCCTCGTTCCGAAATGGGCAAACCCCTGATCGGGATCGCCACTTCTTTCACTGATCTGATCCCCGGCCACATCGGCATGCGCGATCTGGAGCGTTTCATTGAAAAGGGTGTGCATACCGGCGGCGGATACTCCTTCCTGTTCGGTATTCCCGGTGTTTGTGACGGCATCGCCATGGGTCACAAAGGCATGCACTATTCGCTGTCTACCCGTGAACTGATCGCTGACATGGTCGAGTCCATCACCGAGGCCCATCGCCTTGACGGTCTGGTGCTGCTGACCAACTGCGACAAGATTACTCCCGGCATGCTCATGGCGGCGGCCCGTCTCGACATCCCCAGCATCGTGGTCACCGCCGGCCCGATGCAGACCGGTACCGGCCGGGAAGGGCGGCGCTACTCTTTCGTTACCGATACCTTCGAAGCCATGGCCCGCTTTAAGGCTGGCGCCATTGACGAACAGGAATTGACCACCTGCGAGGAAAAAGCCTGCCCCGGCGCCGGTTCCTGCCAGGGCCTGTTTACCGCCAACACTATGGCAATACTCACCGAAACCCTCGGCATGAGCCTGCCCGGCTGCGGCACCGCGTTGGCGGTATCCTCGCTGAAACGTCGTATCGCTTTTGCTTCCGGGGAACGTATCGTCGACCTGGTCCGCGAAGGGATTACTCCTCGCCAGGTGCTGACCCGGGAAGCTTTTGAAAACGCCATCCGTGTCGACCTCGCCCTTGGCGGCTCGAGCAATACGGTACTTCACCTGCTCTCCATCGCTCACGAAGCGGAAGTCGATGTGCCGCTCGAGCTGTTTGACGAGCTGAGCCGTACTACGCCTCAGCTGGCTTCCATGAACCCTGGCGGCAAACATTTCATGGAGGATCTTGATGCGGCGGGCGGCGTTCCCGGAGTGCTGTACCAGCTCGGCGACGCGGTAAAGGACAATCCGACCCTGAGCGGTGCTTCAGTCAAGGAGCTGGTGGCTGAGGTGAAGTCCGTCGATGAAACGATCATTCAGCCCATGAGCGACCCGGTGCGCCCGGAGGGGGGCATCGCCATACTCAGCGGCAACCTCGCTCCCGACGGTGCTGTGGTCAAGCAGTCCGGCGTCTCGGACAAGATGATGGAATTCGAAGGTCGGGCTCGTTGCTTCGATTCCGAGGAACTGGCCATGGAGGCCCTGATGGGCGGCAAGATTGTTGCCGGTGACATCGTGGTGATTCGCTACGAGGGTCCCAAGGGCGGACCGGGTATGCGCGAGATGTTGGCTCCCACCGCGACCATCATGGGACTGGGGCTTGGCGATAGCGTGGCGCTGGTCACCGATGGCCGTTTCTCCGGCGGTACACGCGGTCCCTGCATCGGGCATATCTCTCCCGAAGCGGCGGTCGGTGGCCCGATCGCCCTGGTCGAAGACGGCGATATTGTGCGCCTCGACATACCTCAGCGCCGCCTCGAGGTGCTGGTGGACGAGGCGGAAATGGAAAAACGACGCGCCAACTGGCAGCGTCCTGAACCGAAAATCAAAAAGGGTTGGTTGTCCCGTTACGCTGCCCTGGTCACTTCGGCCAATACCGGCGCTATCTGTAAGGCCGACTGAGGGGCGCGGATTTCAATTAAGTTTTGCTGTGCATGAAGCGGTAGGAGGCTGTTTGTGAAAAAAACCGGATCACAGATTCTGTTGGAATGCCTTGTCCAGGAAGGGGTGGATACCGTGTTCGGCTACCCCGGCGGGACGGTCATCAATATCTACCACGACCTGGTGGATTATCCCATTCGCCATATTCTGACTCGCCATGAGCAGGCTGCGGTGCATGCCGCTGACGGCTATGCCCGCACCACCGGCAAGGTTGGTGTGGCTATTGCCACCAGCGGACCGGGAGCAACCAATACCGTCACCGGTATTGCCACTGCGTACATGGATTCGGTACCGATGGTGGTCATCACCGGTCAGGTGCCGACCCCTCTGATCGGCAACGATGCTTTTCAGGAGGTCGACATTGTCGGCATTACCCGCTCCATCACCAAGCACAACTACCTGGTGCAGGATATTCGGGACCTGGCACGGATTGTCAAGCAGGCCTTCTATATCGCCCGTACCGGCCGGCCCGGCCCGGTGCTTATCGACTTGCCCAAGGATATTCAGATCGCCAACGCTAAATTCGAATATCCTGATAAGGTCGATCTGCGCGGCTATAAGCCGACCTACAGCGGCAACGTGCGGCAGGTGGAAAAAGCGGCCAAAATGATCCTCGCTTCGCGGAAACCGGTGATCTATGTCGGCGGCGGCGCTACGGGCGCCGACGCCTCGAATGACCTGGTCGCCTTCGCCGAACTGACCCAGGCACCGGTAACCACCACCCTGATGGGCATGGCCGCTTTTCCGCAACGCCATTCCCAGTGTCTCGGCATGCTCGGCATGCATGGGACCTATTATGCCAACATGGCGGTGACCAATGCCGACCTGCTTATTGCGGTTGGAGCACGTTTTGACGATCGGGTCACCGGCAAGATCGCGTCCTTTGCCCCCCATGCCAGGATCATTCATATCGACATCGATCCGACCTCCATTAAAAAGAACGTCCGGGTCGATCTGCCCATCGTCGGCGATCTCAAGGATGTTCTGACCAAGCTTGGCGCCGCTCTTGGCGAGCAACGCGAGGAGTTGGCCGCCTTGGTCGAAGGCATTGGGACCTGGCGGGCGGACATCGACGAGTGGAAGCGCACTCACCCCATGGCCTACCAGGCCAGCGATACTGTCATCAAGCCCCAGTACGTCATCGAGCAGTTGCGCGAGCTGACCGCCGATGATGCCATCGTTACCACCGAAGTAGGCCAGCATCAGATGTGGACGGCCCAGTTTTTTGCTTTCAGTCAGCCGCGAACCTTCCTTTCCTCCGGTGGGTTGGGGACCATGGGCTTCGGTTTGCCGGCGGCACTCGGCGCTCAGGCGGCCTTTCCCGAGCGGCAGGTCATCGACATTTCCGGCGACGGTTCTTTCCAGATGAATTCCCAGGAACTGGCGACTCTGGTTCAGTACAAGCTGCCGGTCAAGATCGCAATTCTCAACAACAACTACCTTGGCATGGTACGCCAGTGGCAGGAGATGTTCTTCGATCGCAACTACAGCCAAACGCCCCTGGAGTTGCCTATCGATTTTGTAAAACTGGCCGAATCCTACGGTGCCACCGGTTTGCGAGCCACCCGGCCGGAGGAGGTTGGCGATGTGATTCGCAAGGCCCTGGCGACCCCTGGGCCGGTGTTGATGGAATTCAAGGTCGACCGGGAAGAAAACGTCATGCCCATGGTACCGGCCGGAGCGGCAATCAACGAGATGGTATTGGCGTCCTAGCGGCGGCCAGCCTGAACCTATGGAGTGCATTTAACGATGAAACATACCATTTCGGTTTTGGTGGAAAATGAGTTTGGCGTCCTGACACGAGTAGCGGGACTCTTCTCCGGACGCGGCTTCAATATCGAAAGTCTGTCCGTGGCACCGACCCTCGATCCGAGCATTTCGCGCATGACCATCGTCACGCGTGGCGATGACCGGATTCTGGAGCAGATCAACAAGCAGCTCAACAAGCTGATTGACACTATCAAGGTGACCGACTTTACCGGTCAGGACTATGTGGAACGGGAAATGGCTGTGGTCAAGGTCACTGCCGAGGAAGACACCCGCGCCGAGGTGCTGCGCATTGCCGATATTTTTCGCGCCAGGGTGGTCGATGTCACCCCCCGGTCCTATACCCTGGAGGTGACCGGAGTGCCGTCCAAGCTCGATGCCGTTATTGATCTGTTGCGTCCCATGGGTATCAAGGAGCTTGTTCGCTCCGGCCCCATCGTATTGGGGCGCGGCATATAACCGGGCGCTTTGGATAAGGTGCTGAAGGTATATTTCGACAAGGACGCCGGTCTCATTTGTTGGCCGGGAAAACCGTCTCCATTATCGGTAGCGGCAGCCAGGGTCATGTGCACGCCAATCACCTGCACGACAGAGAAGACGCTCGCTGCGATCTCCAGTACCGCTGAATATGGTGTCCTGACCCGCGGTTCGCGCATCGTCACCGAACAGACCAAGACCGCGATGAAGGACGTGCTGCGCTAGATTCAGGAGGCGCCTTTGCCCGCGACTTTATTCCGGAATATCAGGCCGGCCTGCCGATCATAACCGCCCGTCAGCGGCGGGGCGAGGAACACCTGGTCGAAGAGGTCGGCAGTCGTTTGCGTGGTATGATAAACTGGTTCGGCGACGATCACCCGGCCGAGAAAACGTTTAACTAACCTGCTGTGCAGTAACCGTAACCAATTTTAGTTGGCGGCTCGGCTCAGCCAAGGATATTCACAATGAAAAATCAGAATCAGCCTGTTGCTTCGGAAGGCTATCCCTTCATAGGCCTGTTCGCTTTCGTCACCCTTGTTTTCGCCCTCCTCGGCTGGGACTTTTTCACCGTTCTGCTGCTGGCCCTGACCCTGTTTACGGTCTATTTCTTCCGTAATCCGGAACGTCATGTCGAAGCCGAAGAGTCCGCTGTGGTGTCGCCGGCCGACGGCAAGGTAGTATTCGTCGGTCCTGTCACCGAGGAGCGCTACTTCAAGAGCGAGGCCATCAAGGTCAGCATTTTTATGTCGGTGTTCGACGTGCATGTTAATCGAGCGCCCTGCGACGGCAAGGTGATCGACAAATTTTACAACAAAGGCGAATTCTTCAATGCGGCCCTTGACAAAGCCAGTCTGCAGAACGAACAGGCCGGTACGCTGCTCGAACATCCCTCGGGCAAACGCCTGCTGTTTGTGCAGATCGCCGGGCTGATCGCTCGCCGCATTGTGGTTTATCCGCAGGTCGGCGACATGCTCAAGCGTGGTATGCGTTGCGGCCTGATCCGGTTCGGCTCGCGGGTCGATGTCTACTTCCCCCTCGATTCCGATGTGCTGGTCAAGGTCGGCGATAGGGCCAAGGCCGGCGAAACCATCCTGGGCTTTCTGAAATGACCAAAACATTCGCCTCGTTTGATCGCCGGGAGAGTCTGCGCAAGGGCGTCTATATTCTTCCCAATCTCTTCACTACCGGCAGCCTGTTTGCCGGCTTTTACGGCATTATCGCAACCATGAACGGCAGCTACTATTTAGCTGCCTGGTTTATCCTGGTTTCGTCCATTTTCGATGCCCTTGACGGCAAGGTGGCGCGGCTGACCGGCACTACCAGCCGTTTTGGAGTCGAATACGACTCCCTGGCCGACCTGGTCGCTTTTGGTGTCGCTCCCGCCCTGCTCATGTATTCCTGGGCTCTCAAGCCCTTTGGCAAACTCGGGTGGCTGGCCGCTTTCCTCTATGTGGTGTGCGGCGCCCTGCGCCTGGCCCGATTCAACGTGCAGGTTTCCACCGTCGAGTCCAAACGCTTCCTCGGATTGCCGATCCCTGCGGCAGCCAGCATGGTGGCTACCTGCGTGCTGCTCTTTTACCATTTCGGCGGCTCGGGCACCATTCGCAAGGTGTCGGTACTCATTCTCATCTATGTCCTGGCCCTGCTCATGGTCAGCAACGTACGTTACTATTCCTTCAAGGATCCGGAGCTGGTCAAACGACAGCCCTTTGGTTTCCTAGTTCTTCTGATCTTCCTTATTATCGTGGTGGTGGCCGAACCACAGATCATGCTGTTCTCCCTTTTCGGCTGCTACCTGCTTTCCGGACCGGCCAGTTATCTGCTGCGCCTGCCATTGCTGCGTCGTTTGCGCCGAGAGCGGCAACAGGTGGAATAGCGGAAAAGTTTGTCTGTCGCCTTCACGTCCTTTTATACCTTTCCGGTCGCGATAAGTTTTAGGCAACTGAATCGCTGTCTCGTCTGACTTAAAAACGTCCTCTTTTCGCTATATTTGGCGGGAAAAGGCTTGACACTCTCGGCGCTGATCTGGTTTAAATGGGCGCACATCAATGGAAAGGCCTTGACGAGGAGTAGTAGGCTCGATTTTCTGTTCCAGAGAGCCGGCGGTTGCTGCAAGCCGGTACAGAAGACAGCTGAACTCGCCTCCGAGCCGCAGTGGTGAACCGGATGTTCCGGCTTCCGCTCAGCCGCTGCCGTATGCCCGCGTAAAGGGCGCAAAGAAGGGTCGCTGCGGCGACCGAATCAGGGTGGTACCGCGAAGCGAAAGCTCTCGCCCCTGTTAACGGGCGGGCGCTTTTTTTTGTCTGCAGGCGCCCATGGATGCTGTTGCAACGAGAAATGCGGAAAGGGGGTGGTCTTGTGGAATCGGACCTGAGTGAGCTGGGGAGGCCCAGCAATCATAACTGCAGGACAATACACCAAATGATGCGACACACGACTACCCTAACCGTCTCTGTGGCGGGCAAACAGACTTTCTGGAGGACCCATGGATAAAGTTAAAACCATCAAGATTTTCGATACTACTTTGCGGGACGGCGAGCAGTCTCCCGGGGCCAGCATGAATATCGACGAGAAGTTGCGCATCGCCGCCCAGCTTGAAAAACTCAATGTCGATGTCATCGAAGCCGGCTTCCCAATCGCCTCAGAGGGTGACTTCGAGGCGGTCAAGCGGGTCGCCAAGGCCACCAGGACTAGCCAGATTTGCGGTCTCAGCCGCGCCAACGACAAGGATATCGACTGCGCCTGGAAGGCTCTCAAGTCCGCTGGCGAACGTGCAAGGATCCATACCTTCATCGCCACCAGCGACATTCACATGCAATACAAGCTCAAGATGAGCGAGCAGCAGGTCATCGATACCGCGGTGGCTGCCGTTAAGCGCGCTGCAGGCTACACCCCCAACGTGGAGTTTTCCGCAGAGGACGCGGTGCGCACCCGACTGCCCTTCCTCGCCCAGGTGGTGGAAGAGGTTATCGCTGCCGGCGCCAAGGTGGTCAACATCCCCGATACCGTTGGCTATACCATTCCTTCCGAGTACTTCAACATCATCAAGTACCTCAAGGACAATGTACCCAATATCGATCAGGCGATTCTTTCGGTTCATTGCCACAACGACCTCGGCTTGGCGGTAGCGAACTCTCTGGCCGCTGTGCAGGCCGGTGCAGAACAGATCGAGTGTACCATTAACGGCATCGGCGAGCGGGCCGGCAACTGCTCGCTGGAAGAGGTTGTAATGGCCCTGCGCACCCGCCAGGACATCCTTCCTTTCCGCACCGAGGTGGCCACCGAGCACATTTATGCCGCCAGCAAGCTGCTGTCGACCATCACCGGTATCGTCGTACAGCCCAACAAGGCCATCGTCGGCGCCAACGCCTTCGCTCACGAGGCCGGCATTCACCAGCACGGCGTGCTGATGGAGAAGTCGACTTATGAGATCATGACTCCCGAATCGATCGGCCTGACCCAGAATAAGCTGGTACTCGGCAAGCATTCGGGCCGTCACGCCTTTGGTCAGCGCCTGGCCGAACTCGGTTACGAGCTGGACAAGGACGATCTCAACAAAGCTTTCGTGCGCTTCAAGGCTCTGGCCGACAAGAAGAAGGATATCTACGACGAGGATCTTGACGCCATCGTTGCCGACGAGATCGTGCGCATCGAGGAGCGCTACAAGCTGCTGGAGATGAGCATCGCTTCCGGCTCTTTTGCCGCACCGACCGCTACGGTTGCCATGGAGATCGACGGCAAGGTGAAGAAGACCGCGGTGATGGCCAGCGGCCCTGTCGACGCCACCTTCAAGGCAATCAAAAAACTGACCAAGAGCCAGGCCAATCTGCTCGACTTCACCGTCGGCGCCATTACTGGCGGCACAGACGCCCAGGGCGAGTGCACAGTGCGCCTGCAGCTGGACGGTCGCGAGGTGCTCGGCCAGGGAGCCCATCTCGATATCATCGTCGCCAGCGCCAAGGCCTATATCAACGCCTTGAACAAGCTCGACAGCGTGTTGCAGCGCACCGCCGAAGGTCTTTAACTGACTGATTTCAACAGCCTTTGGAGTCCAAGGGTTAGCGACCAGCATCCAGTGCTGGACGCAAGTCCTTGATTTTGTAAGCAAGACGGAAATTTTATTTCGGCTTGCTGGCTTGAAAAAGGTTATGGATGGATTTTTCAACATCCTTTTAATAAATCAGCTTCGCCCTTTGCGGGGCTGTTGATACCCCAAGGAGTACTTTAAATGCGCCAGACTATTGCAGAAAAAATATTTGCCGCGCACTTGCGCGATGAGCCTTTTGAGGGCACCTATGTGCTCGATCTCGATCGTGTGCTGTGCCACGAGATCACCACTCCGGTGGCCATCGCCGACCTTGAGTGGCGCGGCAAGGACCGGGTCTTCAATCCGACCAAGATCAAGGCGGTTATCGACCACGTGACTCCGGCCAAGGACAGCAAGACCGCCATTCAGGGCAAGATGTTGCGCGATTGGGCCGGTCGTCACCACATTCCCGATTTCTTCGACGTTGGCCAGAACGGCGTCTGCCACGTGCTTTTCCCTGAAAAGGGTTTTATCCGACCAGGCTACACGGTTATCATGGGCGACAGTCATACCTGCACCCACGGTGCTTTCGGCGCTTTTGCCGCCGGAGTCGGCACCACCGACCTCGAGGTTGGCATTCTCAAAGGAGTCTGTGCGTTCCGCAAGCCGCACAGCATCCTGGTCAATATCAGCGGCCAGCTGCAGGATCAGGTGGTGGCCAAGGACGTTATCCTGCACATTATCAAGGAGCTCGGCGTCAACGGTGCCACGGACCGGGTTATCGAATTCCGCGGTCCTGTCGTCGACGCCATGAGCATGGATGCTCGCATGACCCTGACCAACATGGCCATCGAGGCCGGAGGCACCTGCGGCATCTGCTGGCCTGACCAGGTCACGGTCGATTACCTGTGGCCCTTTATTGCCGATGAGTACGAGAGCAAGGAAGCGGCTCTGGCCGATTTCAGCAAGTGGCACTCCGATCCCGACGCCGAGTATGAGCGAGTGCTCGATATCGATGTCACCGACCTTGAGCCTCAGGTCACCTATGACTACAAGCCCGACCTCGTCAAGACCGCCCGGGAACTGCAGGGTGCGCCGATCGATCAGGTCTACATCGGTACCTGCACCAACGGTCGCCTGGAGGACTTGCAGCAGGCAGCCGAAATTCTCAAGGGGCACAAGCTGGCACCGGGCGTCCGTGGCATTCTTTCGCCGGCCTCGCCAAAGATCTTCCGCGAGGCCATGGAGCAAGGGATTCTGGCTATCTTCATGGAAGCCGGGTTCTGCATCACTAACCCGACATGCGGCGCCTGCCTCGGTATGAGCAACGGCGTGTTGGCTCCCGGCGAAGCTTGTGCCGCTACCAGCAATCGCAACTTCCAGGGGCGTATGGGCCAGGGCGGCATGGTACACCTCATGAGTCCGGCGACCGCCGCGGCCAGCGGCATCAAAGGGGTGATTACAGACCCGCGTGATATTTAAATCCGGATTATGAATGAACCGGATTTGGCGAATGTCAATTCCGAAAAGGAGCAAAGCAATGAACAGAACCTTTGGCGGCCCGGCGATTTTTCTCGACCGGTCCGATATCAATACCGATGAAATCATTCCGGCTCGTTACCTCACCGAGGTAACCAAGGATGCTCTAAAACCCTACCTTTTGGAGGACCTCACTCTGGAGGGATTCGATCCCCAGGGTGAAGCCCTGAAGCAGGCGACAGTTATTGTTACTCGCAAAAACTTCGGTTGCGGCTCTTCCCGCGAACACGCTCCCTGGTCGCTGGAGGTCAACGACATCTACACGGTAATCGCCGAAGGCTATGCGCGGATCTTCCGCCAGAACATGTTTAACTGCGGCATGCTGGCTATCGAACTGCCTGCGGCCGATATCGACCGCCTCTTCGCCTTGCAGCAGGAGGGTGAAGTGGAGATCGTCGTCGATCTGCCCGCTCAGAAACTGACCGCCAAGGCCGGATCCGCGGAGGAGACCTTCGAATTTCCTATCGCCCCCTTCGACAAGGCCTTGGTCGAAGCCGGCGGCTGGGTGGAATTCGCCGACGCCCGTTATTGATTTGACAAACCTGCTGGCGGGCTCTATAGTGGCGCCCGGCGAGGGGCCCGCTCTCCCGCCAGCCGCACCTTTTTAATAACTCGACTTCAAGCGAAGAAAGGAATGTCCGAGATGAAAAGCTACAATATTGCCCTGATGCCCGGTGACGGTACCGGCCCCGAAGTACTTGCAGAAGGGGTCAAGGTCCTTGACGCCGTAGCCGCCAAGTTCGGTTTCAAGCTCAACTACGAAAACTACGATTTCGGTGGCGAGCGCTACATGAAGACCGGCGAGTGCCTGCCGGACAACGCCGTTGACGAACTGAAGAAGCACGACAGCATCTTCCTCGGCGCCATCGGTCACCCCGATGTCAAGCCCGGCATCCTCGAACTCGGCATCCTGCTCAAGCTGCGTTTCGCCCTCGACCAGTACATCAACCTGCGTCCGGTCAAGCTCTACCCCAACGTCGAGACTCCGCTCAAGGACAAGGGTCCCGAGCAGATCGATTTTACCGTGGTGCGTGAAAACACCGGCGGCATCTACACCGGAATGGGCGGCGCGGCCATGGTCGGTACCCCCGGCGAAGTGGCCACCCAGCTCATGGTCTACACCCGTCCGGTGGTCGAGCGTTGCCTGCGCTACGCTTACGAATACGCCCGCAAGCGCAACAAGGGCAAGACCCTGACCCTGGTGCACAAGTGCAACGTCCTGACCCATGTCGGCGACCTCTGGGTTCGCGCTCACAAAGAAATCGGCGATGCCGAATTCCCCGATATCAAGCAGGACTACAACCACGTCGATGCCTGCACCATGTGGATGGTCAAGAGCCCCGAGTTCTACGATGTCATCGTCACCTCCAACCTGTTCGGCGACATCATCACCGACCTCGGTGCCATGATTCAGGGCGGCATGGGCATCGCTGCCGGCGGCAACATCAACCCCGAGGGCGTCTCCATGTTCGAGCCCATCGGCGGCAGCGCGCCCAAGTACACCGGCAAGAACATCATCAACCCCCTGGCGGCTATCTGCTCGGGCGGCATGATGCTCGAAACCCTCGGCGAAGACGCCGCGGCCAAGGCCATCGACCAAGCGGTCAACGACGCCATGGCATCCGGCAAGATCAAGAGCCTGTCGGCCGGCAAGCATACATTCATCGAAAAGCCGATGGCGTCGTCGGTCAAGGAATGCCACGATCTGATTGAAATTGCAGAAAAGCAGCACCTGACCCTGATGCTTGGCCATACCTTTATCTACTCGCCGCCCGTAAGGAAGATCAAAGAGATTGTGGAATGGGGGGATCTTGGAGATATCCAG
>ENA-ORCT01000222-ORCT01000222.1-marine-metagenome-genome-assembly--contig:-NODE-222-length-30667-cov-3.593037_pt1 | contig 30667 bp, 27 predicted proteins | sample MGYA00248632_ERZ508511 | MGnify/ENA primary metagenome ERZ508511 (study PRJEB26182, sample SAMN06268839) | marine metagenome | isolation source: Tt an P1-techrep anaerobic enrichment on pine from sediment...
TGAGACGGAGGGATCCGGATAGCGGTCGGCTGTTGCCTGAGAATAACTGGGTTTGGAGTGCTCCCGGAATCATTAGCATGCATGCCCCCGAACGCTATGGGATGGTGCAGTTTTCGACGCATGCAGCCGGAACTGCAGACGTAGATTTTCAGACGACAAATCATCAGTTGGCGGCTGACTGTGCCTGGTTGATCTACTATAGTCAGAAAGCCTATCATTCTCAGCATAACACTTATGCCGGTTCGCTGGCAGAATTGGGCTTGGCGGACAGCCTGCCACTTGAAAATAACGGAAAGGTGGCTGTCGATCTGGCGGCAAGCAGGTGGCAGTTTACAGCAGTGGTTACAGAATCTGATGGGAGCTCATGTTCAATCAATGAAACAGGCTTGTTCCATGTGAAATGACAATAGACGAATATGAAAAAACGCACATTCATTAAATCATCACTACTGGCAGGAGCCGGTATTTTTGGCCTTGGCAGTTCTAATGCTTTCTCAAAAAGTCTGCGTACTGAGAAAACAGCTTATAAACATTGGGTCTGGGAAAATCCGAACGAGAAGGAAACAGAGGCAGAACTGCAGAGCAGATATGAAAAATTTTACGAAGCGGGCATCCGGGGGATTTTTTTTGAGCAGGATAGTAAAAAACATTTTCTGACCGCTAAAAAAGTGGGATTGGAAGCTCACCGGTGGATGTGGACGCTGAACCGGGGTGAAACGGAGTTGCTGGAGAACCACCCGGATTGGTATGCTGTTAGCAGGACTGGCGAGTCGTGTGCGACCAAGCCGCCTTACGTTGGCTATTATCGCTGGCTGTGTCCTTCGAAAACCGAAGTTCGGGAATACTTGCAGGAGCAGGTTGACAAGATATTAAGAAATGACTATGTCGATGGTATTCACCTGGACTATGTGCGCTATTGCGATGTGATTCTGCCCGTTGATTTATGGGAAAACTATGGGCTTAACCAGCAGACTGAATTGCCTGAATTTGACTTTTGCTATTGCCCAGCCTGCCGTTCGAAATACAAGGAAATGCACGGTGCCGATCCCTTGCATCTTGAGTTTCCGGACCAAAGTCTCTCCTGGCGAAATTACCGATACGATCGGATTACAACTATTGTTAATCAGCTTGCGGGCGTGGCACACTGGTATCAGAAGCCCATTACGGCTGCCGTTTTTCCAACGCCGGAAGTTGCCCGACGCATTGTTCGGCAGGACTGGACCAATTGGGAGCTGGATGCAGTTTGCCCGATGATCTATCATGGCTTCTACCGGGAGCAGGTCAGTTGGATTGGCGATGCGGTGAAAGAAGGAGTCCGTTTTTTATGCGGTCGATTCCCCTTGTATGCAGGTTTATTCCTACCCAATTTTGAATCGCCCGAGGAATTAAGCTCGGGAATTGAATTAGCCCTGAAAAATGGCGCAGCTGGCGTTTCGCTGTTTGGGCAGGTGGATGAAAATATCCTGGGTGTTCTAAGAAAATACCAGTAGCGGAAACGATCAGCACTCAATCCAGGCTAAAGCCAACTTCTTCCTTCACCCCGGTAAAAAACGCTTCAATTTCTCTTAAGGTCGTGGCTGTTTTCGGAACATCTTTTACAATATTGCCTTTCTCTAAAATGACAATTCGACTACAAACATCGGTAATGTTATCCAGGTTGTGGCTTGAAATCAGGAAGGTGGTTCCAAAATTAGCGGTTTGGTCCCTGATCAGTTGTCGCAGTTTGAATTGAGATCCCGGATCGAGGTTGGCAAATGGCTCGTCCAGAATCACCACCTCGGGATTGCCCATCATGGCGGCAGCAATGCCTACTTTTTTCTGGTTGCCTTTTGAAAGATCACGGATAAATTTTTTCTTCCCGCGGACTTCACCATTAAAGAAGTCGTTGTAGCGGTCAAGATGCTGTTCCATGTCGGCCTGGTTCATTTCGCGAAGCTCGGCGATAAAACCAAAGTATTCATCTGCAGTCAGGTAACCAATGGTAAAGCTTTCGTCAATAAAGGCACCGGTAAAGGCTTTCCAGTCTTCCGATTCCTGCACCTTTACCTGGTTGCTGACCACAAATCCTTTGCTCGGTACAATCAGGTCGAGCAGCAGGTTGAACAGCGTGGTTTTACCCGCGCCGTTGTTTCCAACAAGGCCAAATACCTCGCCCTGTTGAATTATCAATTCCGGTATGTTCAGAACAACTTCTTTGTTGTATGCTTTTATCAGGCTTCTAATTTCAATCATGATCAGGAGTTTTTATAGTCTTTGATTAATCGGTGTTTTTGTTGGAGATAAGCTTTGGTGAAATAGTTGAACAATTGTGGTTGAAACAGCATTCCGGCAACACCCAGTCCGCTCAAAAGCAGCAAGGCCCCATTCACCCCTAGCACCAGTTTTGAAAGGATATACACCAGCATGGGCCCCACAAGCAACGGAAAGGTAATCAGCCATTGGGCGGCACCCATTCCCTGGTAATTAAACATGGACGAGCCGCTTAAATCGAGCGCGCGTTTGCTGTTTTTTCCGAAGAGAAAAATCAGGTTCATATTCACGCCAAGGTGATAGAGTAACATGGCCGAATGATAGTAACCGACCCGGGTGTCAATCAGCATGTAGGGCAGCGTCAGCAAATAATACACGAATGAAATCACCACATTCATGTAGTAAAACGACTGAAGAAACTGTTTCATTTTGAAATTCTGGGTCATCAGCATGGCGAAATAACTGCTGTGCCAGGCCGGGAAAAATTGACCAAGCGAAATGGAAAACATGGAGATCATGAGTAAACCTCCCAAAATGAAGATAAAGTCAGGAATTCCATCACCGCTATCTTTGTAAATCAGCAAGCCGTAAAACAGGAAAAGCAAGGTCATCAGGAATTGCGTTCGTGGTCGCTTGTTTCGCCAGATCATTCGTATTTCAAGCGAAATGAATTTGCCATAGTCTCCCAGACGGCTTGTCCATGAGAAGTCGCGTACGGTGCTGTTTTTTTGTTTCTTTTCAACCAGATTGAGGTAGAGCTTGCCAAGCAGAAACCTGTAATTGAACAGAATGGCTGCAACAAGCGGAACAGCGACAGCTACCACCCAAATTGGCTTGACGAGTATCAGGTCGAAAAGGCTTCCAAACAGACGGGTCAGATCGATAATCCTGAAGAAGTTGATGGCATAAATAATGAGAAAAACGGCCAGGAAAATATAAAATCCGTAGCCACTTTTGTTGATCCACCACTTTAGCCAGATGGTTAGAAAATGGTTGGTAAGTATCATCAGGGTAATTCCCAGAAACCAAGCAATGGAAACAGCCGGGTTGTGGTTTACAGTTACCAGCGAGAAAGTAACCGGGATTAACAGGAAGTAGGGGAGGAAATTGAAAAAATGAAGCAGCGAACGAAGGAGCAGGTAGCGGGCAATTTGGCTCCGCTTCACGTTTAAAATTAGCAAGGGTTTGAAACTGATGGTCGGCAGATTCTGCAAAACTTGTCGAAACAAGAGATCGAAGCCGAAATACACCAGCAGATAACTGTTGAAGATTTGTACGGGATTAGCTTCCGGAAAGCTTTCTGCAATGATCTTGGGAATCATCAGGCCTAAGGTGAGAAAGTTAAGGGCAAAATAGAGCGCTAAAAATCCTAGCACAATGTTGGTTGCCAGGCTTTTACCAAAAGCCGACGATCGGGTGACTTCCTTCCATGCAAAAGAATTGAGGCTGTAGTTCATTGAGGATTTGGTTTTTATTTGTTGGTTTTCAGGATTTTATTGAAGATCACAGCTGGGTCATTCCAGTCGATCGGTGATGCTGCAGGCTTCTTTGAATTGTTTGACCGTGCCATTTTGGTCGTGCAGTTCGAGCAGGACGACATAAACGCCCAGCCGGCTTTTTTTCCCATCGCTTTGCTGTCCTGTCCAAACCCATTTGCCTTCACTTCCGGCGGGCTCATTGTTCACCAAATCGCAAACGGGCTGTCCATGCGAATCAAGTATTTTAAGGTTGGCGACATAGTTCGGATTTTCAAATTGGTAGCTGATGCTCAGGTAATCATTGAAGCCGTCGTCGTTGGGAGAGAATGATTTTGGCTCTAAACTGACTTGATCCTGTGTAAGGTGGTTGCCTTTTTTCATCGAATTTTCATAGCCCGGTGTGGCAAAACGTACTGACGCACTGGCTGATGTCCAATTGGTCGGCTCCACTCCGGGTGCGTCCCACGAAATCCGTTCAAGCGAAACACCCTCTTCGTCGACCAGCAAAGTATGGTGCATGTTGGCGCTGTAACTCATTTCATCGAGTGTTTCCAGCGAGTCATTCAGTAAAACTACCGCGCCCTGGTCATTGTTGAAGGCGGGCATTTCATCGAGATCCAGGAAACATTCCGGACAAGGACTCTCGTAAAACACCAGCACTTTTTCATGGTCTTCGCTTAGTGCCAAATAGCTTTGTGGCTGAATATGCAGTTCCTGTCTGGCGACTGGAACGATTTTTTTGAAGGAGCCGTCATCATTCCTGCTGCCCAGGAACAGGTGGTCGAGTCGGATTGTTTTTTCAGAGTGGTTAAACAGTTCTACAAAATCGACTCCGCCCGGATAAGGATTAAACAGAACTTCGTTGATCAGCACATCTCCGGCCGTGGCCAGTTGATTTGGGTCGATTACTTCCGGTTGATCCGACCATACCCGAATGGCGTCTAAAATGACTTTGTCGTTGGCGTAACTGCTGTTTAAACGGATAACAAGGCGCAACGAATCGCCTTCCAGCTGTGTTTGGCTGGCGGTGGCTTCGCCCCAGTTTCCTTCATTCACCCCATTCATTTCAAACAGAACAGCTTCCTGTTTGTCGATCTGGTAAAAAGCCTTCAGGTATTTGTTATCGGGGTTTGCTCCGCTGCCGGTTTCGCGCGCCACCAGCTCACAATTAACGCCTTTGTATTTTCTGATGTTGATCCACGGCGAATACCAAACAGCTTCGCCGTCACAGTCGAGCACTTCAAACCTTCCGCCCGAAGTGGACACGGTTTTGATGTAATCATTTTCGGCAGTTAAGCTACAACCATCAAAGCTGATACTCCAGCTTTCTCCCTGATTCAAGTTGATATGCAGGCTTTCTCCATCGTCGTTTCCCCAAACACCCAGATTGGGCGTGTCGAAATTTTCCTCCCAAATTGCCGTGCCGTTGCTTTCATTTGTTAATAATATTGAAAGCAGCAGAAGAAAAACACTATTTATACGCCACATTGTGTGAAAGTTTAAAAGCAAACTACTAATTTTGCGGACTTTATACTACGTTTGGAAGAACGTAAAATAATGAATTGAAATTAACAAAATTATTTTAATTATGAAAGTTGCAGTTGTTGGTGCAAGTGGTGCTGTAGGGCAGGAATTTTTGGAAGTCCTGGCCGAGCGTAATTTCCCACTCGATGAGTTAGTTTTATTTGGGTCAGCGCGAAGTGCTGGTAAGGTCTATGACTTTAAAGGAAAAAAACTGACTGTCAAGGAATTGAAACACAACGATGATTTTAAGGACATTGACATTGCCTTAACGTCTGCCGGTGCTTCTATTTCCAAGGAGTTTGCATCAACCATTACAAAATATGGTGCGGTGATGATCGATAACTCAAGTGCATTTCGTTACGATAACGACGTGCCGTTGGTTGTTCCCGAGGTAAATCCCGAGGATTCAAAAAACCGTCCGCGTAACATTATTGCCAACCCAAACTGTTCGACCATTCAAATGGTAGTTGCACTAAAGCCAATTGAAAAGCTTTCAAAAATCAAAAAAATTCAGGTGGCTACTTATCAGGCGGCGAGCGGGGCCGGAGCGCAGGGAATTGCAGAGCTGGAAGAGCAAACCCGGCAGATTGCCAATGGCGAAGAACCGACGATTGAGAAGTTTCAATACCAGCTATCTATGAATATTATTCCTCATATTGATGTTTTCCTTGAAAACGGATATACCAAAGAGGAGATGAAAATGAACTGGGAAACCAAGAAAATTATGCATACCGATGCTGAGGTGAGCGCTACGTGTGTGCGGGTACCTGTTGCACGTTCGCACTCAGAAGCAATTTGGGTGGAAACGGAAGATGAATTGAGCCTGCAGCAAGTGCGCGAAGCTTTTGATAATTTCAAGGGCTTGACCGTTGTAGACAAGCCAGAAGCCAAAGAATATCCAATGCCTCTTTTCGTGGCGGGCAAAGACGATGTATATGTAGGCCGTTTGCGTAAAGACCTGACCAACCCAAAAGGAATTACTTTTTGGTGTGTGGGCGACCAAATTAAAAAAGGTGCTGCGCTGAACGCTGTTCAAATTGCGGAATGGTTAATCGCCAATGGCGAAGTAAAATAAAGGTGCTGCGGTGATAACAAAAAAACCCAGGCTGAATTTTCAGCCTGGGTTTTTTTGTTATGCATTATCTGCAAGCTATTCCTGGGGTTTTGTCCAGTCAATGTCGTATAAAAAGTCGTTGTATGGGAAGCGGGTAACATGTACTTTTTTTACTTCCTCATAGAGCACTTTTTTGAACTCTTCAATGTTTTCCTTTTCAGTGGCTGAAATAAAAAGCGATGGCGTGTTGTTTTTGCCCATCCAGCTATTTTTCAACTCTTCGAGCGACAGGTTATCTCTGGTTTTCGGGCTTAAATCATCGTCGTCTTTTTTGATGTATTCAAAAGCATCAATTTTGTTGAACACGTAGATGGTTGGTTTTTCGCCGGTCTTTATTTCCGAAAGTGTTTCGTTTACCGTATCAATTTGCTCCTCGAAGCCAGCATGTGAAATGTCGACCACATGCACCAGGACATCCGCTTCGCGCACTTCGTCCAGGGTCGATTTAAACGATTCAACCAGTCCGTGAGGTAGTTTACGGATAAAGCCAACCGTATCAGCCAGCAGAAAAGGCAGGTTGCCAATCACCATCTTTCGTACGGTGGTGTCTAAGGTGGCGAACAGCTTATTTTCGGCAAACACTTCCGACTTGGCCAGCATGTTCATGATCGTCGATTTGCCAACATTGGTATAACCCACCAAGGCAACGCGAACCAGCTTTCCACGATTTTTCCGTTGGGTGGCTTTTTGTTTGTCAATTTTTTCAAGCTGAACTTTTAAGCGGGCGATCTTGTCGAGAATAATCCGGCGGTCGGTTTCAATCTGGGTTTCACCAGGGCCACGCATCCCGATACCACCACGCTGTCGTTCCAGGTGAGTCCACATGCGCGTCAGTCGTGGCAACATGTATTGGTATTGTGCCAGTTCGACCTGTGTTTTGGCATGTGCTGTTTGGGCGCGTTTGGCAAAAATATCCAGGATGAGGTTAGTTCGGTCCAGCACTTTACACTCCAGTGTGCGCTCAATGTTCCTAAGTTGGGTTGGACTCAGTTCATCGTCAAAAATGACTGTATCGATTTCGTGAATCTTGATAAAATTGCTGATCTCCTCCAATTTTCCTGAGCCAACAAAAGTCGCTGGATTGGGAACATCAAGGCGCTGAAAGAATTGCTTTTCAACCCGTGCGCCTGCGGTGTCAGCCAAAAATTCCAATTCATCCAGGTATTCCCGGGCTTGCCTTTCGTCCTGATCTTGGTTAATTAATCCGACCAAGACGGCTGTCTCCTGTGTTTTGGCGGTCTCTATCATTCAAATTGAAGTTTAATCCATAAAAAATCCTGGTTCCGAAATAACGGAGCCAGGATTTTTCGTTTATCTAAAATCGTTATTGTAAAACAAAGTTAATTGGAACCGTATAAGAAACTTTTACTGGTTTTCCCCTTTGTTGTCCTGGTTTCCATTTCGGAAGCGTGTTTACCACGCGAAGGGCCTCTTTGTCTAAAGAACTGTCTACTCCACGGGCAATACGTGCATTGGTAATGCTTCCGTCTTTATCAACAACAAAGTTCACGTAAACTTTTCCTTGAATCCCGTTTTCCTGAGCAATAACCGGATATTTGATCGAATTGGCAATGAATTTTCTCAGAGCTAATTCTCCTCCCGGAAATTCGGGCATATCTTCAACGATAAAGAAAACCTGGCCTTCTTCAGCTTCTTCTTCTTCCTGAATAACAGGAGCTACTTCAATTGCAGTTTCTTCATCAATGTCAGTATCTTCAATCTCAAGTTCGTCTTCGATTTCTGTTTCGTCATCCACAATGTTTAACACCTCAACAACTTTTGGTGGTGGTGGTGGTGGTGGTGGTTTTACTTCTTCTTGACGGGTGATCGGGATAATCTCGTCTTCAACTTCCTGTTCAGCCACTGATCCTAGAGATGCAGCCTGATCTACTTTCGAAGTCCATTCAAAAGCAAGTAAGCAAAGACCAAGAGCTACCACTAACCCTACCTGAACAAAAATATTCCTTTTGCTCTCAAGATCGGCTTTTGGTGATTTCTTTGGTTCCATAATTCAGTTTTAGAAGTTTATTCTATTTTCAGAAACAATTTTTTTAATTGAGGGCTTAAAGATAAAAAATAATCTTCAAAACCAAGAGGTCAGTTCCTAAATAATTAACAGGAGCATTTGGCGTTTTGTTTATTGTAACACAAAACTGATTGGGACGTGATAGGCAACGCGGACAGCTTTACCTGCTTGTTTTCCCGGACGCCACAGCGGCATGCTGTTCACCACTCGCAATGCTTCTTTGTCGAGCGAAGGATCAACACCGCGAACAATGGTGGCATCGCTGACCTGCCCGTTGGTATTTATCACGAAGTTAATGTACACTTTTCCCTGGATACCATTCTCCTGGGCCACTGCCGGATAGTCGACAGCTTGCGCGATAAACCGTAGGAGCGCTTCCATCCCTCCGGGAAATTCAGGCATTTCATCAGGAAAAAGGTAAATGGTTTCGTCAATAGATTCATCCTTACCATAGGCTTCGAGCAGGGCATTTACATCGATTCCCTCATCGGTCATTTCGGTATCGAAAATATCCAATTGTTCGTCGTCTATTTCAGTATCATCGTCTACCAGTACAAATTCCATGACGGTTTGAACCGGAGGCGCGAGTTCTTTTTTCTCTGGCTTGGTCAGCGGAATAATAACATCGGCAGGAATGTCCCACTGAACTGATCCAAAGTCTTCTGTTTCCTTAACCGGAGTTTTCCAGCTGAATGCCAGGAGGGTTAGCGACAACGAAAGAACCATGCCAATGGTGAGGAACAGCGGCCGTTTATTTTCCAGGTCAGCTTTTTTTGTTTTTTTTGTTTTCATAGCTTTTGATTTAATTGTTTAAAAATGAGAGGCTAATTGAAAGTGCAGAAAACAAAAACCAAACCAAAAAAAAATCGAGTCACGTATTTTGAAAATATTATTATATTTGCGGTGCAAAAAATGACGGGGGATTAGCTCAGTTGGCTAGAGCGTTTGACTGGCAGTCAAAAGGTCATCGGTTCGATTCCGATATTCTCCACTAAAAATCAAAGAGTTGCAAACAAGTGTTTGTAGCTCTTTTTTCTTTTCTATTTTGAGCACGGAGGCAGTTCGCCTAAAAAATAAGTGTGGCTATGGTATTTACGTAAATCTTTCAATATCTTTGGTAGACCATTAGAAGATAATCTAAGAGCAAATGACGATAGTTGATAACCCCAGAATTCTTATTGCAGAGGACGTTGAGTCAAATTACTTGTATCTCAGTGCCGTCCTGAGCAAGATTAAAGCAAAAATATATTGGGCAAAAAACGGCAAGGAAGCCGTTGATATTTTCAAAAAAGAAACGATCGACATAATTTTAATGGATCTTCAAATGCCTGAAATGAATGGTTATGAGGCGACCCGGATCATTAAATCCATTGACCCGGCTATGCCCATTGTGGCACAAACTGCTTTTGCTATGTCAGATGATCGTGAAAAAGCGTTGGAAGCTGGCTGTGATGATTACCTGGCTAAACCCATTAAGTCCAAAGACCTCCTCAATACCGTTGAAAAATTTATTCATGTTTGATTTTGTGCGTGATTGTAAACATCTTCAGAGCGTTCATTTCGTCGAAAAGTGAGCGCCTTTTTTGTAATGTATTCCGTTAATTAAGACGGATCATTTATTACTTTTGGCAATCAAAGTCGTAAGATTGATTTCAGTTATTTTTGAATGCTTGATGTGCAAGCGGGAGAAACTTTAACTGAGACAATCAAAACCGGTTGATGGCACAATAAAATACATCCGATGGAAAAGAAGCAGTTTTTACTTGATCAGCGTTATTTGAAGATGGCCAATATTTGGGCTCAGAATTCCTATTGCAAACGGCGCCAGGTTGGTGCCTTGTTGGTGAAAGACCAGATGATCATCTCGGATGGATATAATGGGACTCCTTCGGGCTTTGAGAATATATGCGAAGATGAAAACAATCTGACAAAACCATACGTTCTTCATGCCGAAGCCAATGCCATTACCAAAGTAGCCAAATCGAACAACAGTAGTGAAGGTGCAACCATGTATGTTACTTCATCGCCCTGTATGGAATGTGCGAAATTGATTATTCAGGCCGGAATCAGGCGGGTGGTTTTTACCGACAATTACCGATTGGAAGATGGAATAAACCTGCTAAAAAAGGCCAACATTGAAGTGCTTCAGGTTGATAACGATGAATAAGAAAAGTCATGAACAGAAAACAAATAAGCATCTATTTGCCCATTTTAATTGCCGTTTCCGTTATTATTGGAATTGTTCTGGGCAATAGTCTGAGCAAAAATCAAACCCCATCATTACAAAATCTGGCTCCGGCTAAAAACAATAAGTTAAGCACCATCATAGAGCTGATTAATCAGGCTTATGTTGACTCTGTTGCCACCGATGAACTTGTTGAAAAAGCCATTCCGGAATTGCTGAAAAATCTGGATCCGCATACCGCTTACATTCCGGCGCGGGAAATGCAGAAGGTACACGAGGAAATGCAGGGCAATTTCGGTGGGATTGGGGTTCAGTTTTCCATCCATAACGATACGGTTCAGGTAATTGATGTAATCTCGGGAGGACCATCCTACCAACTTGGTATTTTACCGGGCGACCGTATTGTCACCGTCAATGATTCCGTTATTGCAGGTGTTGAAATAAAGAACCAGGATGTGCTTACTGTGCTTCGGGGCGAAAAGGGAACCAAAGTCAAAATCGGGGTTAAAAGAAAATCCATTCCCGACCTGATCGAATTTGAAATCACGCGGGGCGACATTCCGATTTATAGTGTCGATGTAAGTTATATGATTGATGAAACGACCGGCTTTGTTAAAGTTGATCGTTTTGCGGAGAAAACCTATGAGGAATTTGTAGAGGCCATTACTAAGTTGAAATCGTTGGGTGCTGAAAAAATTATTGTCGATTTGCGGGGAAATTCGGGTGGATATTTGGCAGTGGTGGTCAACATGATCGATGAATTTTTGGCGGAAGGCAAGCAGATTGTTTACACCGAGGGAAACTCGCAGCCCCGCAAAACCTATAATGCCACTAAAGGCGGCATTGCACTTGATCGTGAAGTGATGGTTTTGATCGATGAGTATTCTGCATCGGCCAGCGAAATCTTTGCCGGTGCTATTCAGGATAATGACCGCGGTGTTGTTGTTGGCCGCCGTTCGTTTGGAAAGGGACTGGTGCAGGAGCAAATTCCTTTTCGCGATGGATCAGCACTGCGACTGACTGTTGCCCGTTATTATACGCCGAGTGGGCGGAGTATTCAAAAACCTTACGAAGAGGGCAACATGGACTATTACCATGACATTATGAAGCGGGCTGAGCATGGTGAGTTTCAGGAGGCCGACAGCATTCAGTTTGCCGATTCACTCAAATATGAAACGGTCAGCGGACGAACGGTTTATGGCGGAGGTGGTATTATGCCTGACTACTTTGTTGCAGCCGACACCAGCGGTTATTCCGAATACTATTCCAAAGTCACACAAAAGGCATTGGTGTATCATTTTGCCTTTCAGTACACCGATGTTAACCGTGAAAAACTAAAGGAGTTGAAAACTGCCGCTGACTTTGTCGATTACCTTAACCAAGAGCAGATCCTGGATCAGTTTGTTGAATATGCTGCCAAACAAGGGGTGAAGAATGACCCGAAAGGTTTGGCTGCCAGCAGTAAAATTATTGATACACAAATTAAAGCCTACATTGCCCGCAATATCATTGGCGAAGAAGGCTTCTTTCCAATTATTGAAGAAATTGACGAGACCCTCAAGGAGGCCATTCGCCTTTCCCGCTCAAAAAAACAATTGAGTCAGTTACTCGCTGTAACAAAATAGATCGCTGGTCGTCATACAAGGTGTAACGACCCTTTCAGAAAATGACCGTAGCGGATTATAACGAAGCTGTAAACAAGCATGCAGACGCTGTTTTTCGATTTGTACTGAAGAATATTAGGGACGAGGAAAAGGCCCGTGATATTGTTCAGGATAGTTTTGAGAAGCTGTGGGGGCATTTGCGCTCTGTTGATGCAGCAAAAGTGAAGTCGTACTTATTCTCAACGGCCTATCATCGAACCATTGATGTGATCCGGAAAGATCAACGCCAGCAATTTTTCGATGACATGCAACTGCCCGAAGAAGGCCACTCCGACCAGTATTCGGATATTGGTGAAGTGCTGAATCAGGCAATTAAATTACTCCCCGACGATCAGCGTTCAGTGCTGATGTTGCGGGATTATGAAGGTTATTCGTACAAAGAAATTAGCGAAATAACAGCGCTCAGCGAAGCCCAGGTGAAGGTGTATATCTACCGTGGGCGGGTTTTTTTAAAGAATTATATAGGGAAATTAGATGTGCTCGTTTGAATCATGAATATTGATCGGTCCAATTATGAAGTTTATTTTTTGGATTACCTCGATGGTAATCTCCCGGATGATCAGATCGATGATTTTCTGGATTTTTTAACCAGTAACCCAGACTTGCGGAGGGAACTGGAAGAGGTGTCTGCGATTAAAATTCCGGCAGAGAATCATGTTTTTCAAAACAAACAGGCACTTCTAAAAAATGAATTGACCGGATCGACTGCTTTCGATTCGCGGGCGGTAGCTTTTATGGAAAACGATTTGTCTGAGGAAGACCAAATAGCTTTTTTAAGCGAACTGACCAGCAATCCGGAAAAAGAAAAGCAGTTTAGCTGGTTTGCAAAAACCAGGTTGAATCCCGACACCACCATTGAGTTTCCCGACAAAGCCTCGTTGTTGAAGAAGCCAGCCAGGAAAGTCGTTTTACTTTGGGCAAGTCGGGTGGCTGCAGTTTTTGTGCTATTATTTGCTGGATGGGCTGTTTGGGATTTCTCACCTGAGCAGGATTCTTCTCTGCAGTTGGCAGATGAACAGCCCGTGGTTTCTACTCAAGAGCGATCGAAGGGAAATCGCCAACCCGTGAATCCCGTTTCGGAAAAGAAAATTGAGCAACCGCTGGTTGCGAAGCAGCAGGAGCTTGCAAACGAGCCCATTTCGACGGTTCAATCCAACCTTGGCAAATCGCCAGCACTTAAGGTCGAAACATTGATGGTGCAGCGTGAAGCGATTCCGGAAAAGCTGGAGCCGCTTGTTTATAAGCCGGAACACGCCTTGGCGCGAGAGCAGCTCGACTTGGTTGAAATGAAGAGCAGCTGGACCAAGCCGCACAAGGAATTTCTGACCGTAGATGAATACCTGGCAGAGAAAGTATTAAATAAGCCCAAAGATGAACCCTTGACATTTGGCAGCTTGATTAGTGCTGGCCTGGATGCGGTTGCTTCGGTGAGCAACGAACGGCTGGATTACGAAACCAATGCCCGCGGGAAAGTCTCTGAAATTAGTTTGAACACCCGAATCTTGGCTTTTTCTATTCCGCTGAAAAAAGAGCGGTAAATCCCTGTAACTTTTCAAAACAGCTGTCCGTCTTACAGCTGAAAACAATTAAACAATGATCAGATTTGTTTGCCCCAGTCAGGCAGACAAAGCACCTTGTAAAAATCTTAAATCGAAAAAGAAATGAAAACAGCAATTCTAACAAGCCTCCTGGCTTTTTGTCTTACACTGGCTTATAGCCAGGATTCAACCAAAATCGGAAAACTGGTGGAAGTGAAAGAGGATGCTACCCGCACCGAAGTGGAGCTCTTGAACAACCGGATATATATTGATGACAATTACGATAGCGACACGACGCACATTCGCATTGGGAAGAGGAACATTGAGATTATTGAGCGGGATGGCCGGACCAACATTGATGTACACCGTGACCAAAGCTGGGAAGAGGATGATGACAGCTGGAAACGCAAGAAATTCAATGGGCACTGGGCTGGTTTTGAGTTGGGACTCAACACTTATTACAATGATGGGGATTTTGGAGGGTCGGATTTTATGTCATTGAACCAGTCTAAATCACTGGAAGTGAATATCAATTTTCTGGAATACAATATTGTTTTGGCAGAACAACGGGCAGGCTTGGTGACAGGTATGGGATGGTCGATGAATAATTACCGTTTGGACAACCCGGTTACTTTGGAAAAAGTCGAAGGCGTGATTGTGGGGCAGGATCTTGATCCGGATGGACTAAAAAAGTCAAAGTTGACAGTTTCTTACCTCACCATTCCACTCTTGCTCGAATTCCAGATTCCGGTGAATGAAGGATCTAACCAGGTATTCCTTTCCGGCGGGGTAATCGGCGGATTAAATCTGGGGTCACACACGAAAATAAAAACTGATGATACCAAAAGTAAAGATCACGGAAATTTCAACATCAACCCGTTCAAATATTCATTGGCAGGAAGAATCGGGCTGAAAGATATCAGTATTTACGCGACTTACAGCCTGTCGAAACTCTTTAAAGATGGAGGAGGTCCTGAACTATATCCATTTACAATCGGGATCAGTTTGATCAACTTTTAACCGAAATTCTCTGAATATGGAAAGCTTGCCGTTGGCAGGCTTCTTTTTTTGATTTTCATGCGTAACTTTGTTGGAAGAACTAAGTTATGAAACAATTTTACTTAATACTTTCACTGGTGCTTTTTGCTTTTGTGTCAACAGCACAACTGAATGATTCCATTGAGGTTAGTCAGCCGGCTTGGGGTAGCCAGGCCATCATTATCCAACCTCATGGTGTTGTAACTGATGGTTTCAACTATTGGGAAGATAAATTTACAGGACATTGGTCGGGGATTTATCTTGGCTTGAACGGCTTTGCTAATAAAGATTATTCCATGTATTCCGACGAGCAGGCTGGTTTTTTGGATGTTGATTTAGCGCGTTCGACGATACTAAATGTGAACCTCGTTCAGATTTCGAAAGGTTTGCAGCGCATGCGAAATACGATTGGGTTAGTCACGGGACTGGGACTGGAAATTCAAACCTATTTTCTGGATAAGAAAACAAGTATTGAGCAGGGACCCAGCCGCATTGAGCCGGTGGAGCGTTTTTATGATTCAAAGCAAAAATCGAAGCTCTCCTCCATGTATTTGAGTTTGCCATTGCTGGTCGAATTCCAGGTGCCGGTAAAAAATTATGGCAACCGCATTTATCTGGCAGGTGGCGTCGTCGCCAGTAAGCGGCTGAATACCCACACCAAAGTGAAATACCGTGAAAACGGCAAAAAGGAAAAACTTAAAGTGCCAGACGATTTTTACATGCACGATATTCGTTTTTCCGGCATGCTTCGCTTGGGGTATCGGTGGATCAACTTGTACGCCAGTTATGATTTTCAGCCTCTTTTCCAGAAAGATAGAGGACCTGAGCTTTATCCGTTTTCGTTTGGCTTGGCCCTGATCTCCTTTTAAAAAACAGGCACCTGCTGAATTTCCTTTTTTTATGGAGCGGCTTTGCTTATTTTAGAGGTCGTTCCGAATAATGAAAATAATTCAATCAACATGACAACCATGCGATTATTACTTTTAAGTAATTCAACCATGCCCGGTGAGGCCTATCTGGCTTACCCCAAGCAAGAGATTCAACAGTTTTTAGGGCCGAAGAAAATAAGAGCCTTGTTTGTGCCGTATGCTGCCGTTACTTTTTCGTTTGATGAATACGAAGAAAAAGTGAATGAACGTTTGCAGGAAATCGGGCACGAAGTGGTTGGAATCCATCGATATAAAGATCAGGTGAAAGCGGTTGAAGAAGCAGAGGCTATCATTGTCGGTGGAGGCAATACCTGGCAGCTGGTCCGGATGCTGTATGACCGGGATTTAATGCAGGCTATCCGGCGCAAAGTGCAGCAGGGAACACCATACATTGGCTGGAGCGCTGGTTCAAACATTGCTTGTCCAACACTGCGGACCACCAACGACATGCCCATTATTGACCCCAAAAGTTTCAACACACTCAATTTGATTCCTTTTCAGATTAACCCACACTACCTCGATGCCAATCCCGAAGGACATGGTGGAGAAACCCGCGAACAACGAATTACTGAGTTTTTGGAAATCAACCCGGGAACCTATGTTGTGGGCTTGCGTGAAGGTACGATGTTTAAACTTGAAAGTGGAAAACTTCACTTAATCGGCAAGCGTTCTGCACGTTTGTTTTTTAAGGGAGAAACACCCGTCGAGTTGAGTGCGGGTGATGACTTTTCTTTTCTGTTAAGAGAATAGTTCGTTTCGAACAATTCTGGTGGCTGTTGAAACAATTCCAGCTTTTAGTTTATACTTTTGTCCAGGGAAACATGATGGAAGATAGGATGTCGTGTCTCTGAATCAACCGCTGTTCGAATAGAGGAGCGGCGTATGGATCAATCTGTTTTTACTTTAAAATCGTTTTCATGGAATTGTTTACCAACAGCTATTTTGCCCTGTTTTTGATCATCCTGGTCGGATTTATTATTGGCCGCATTAAAGTGAAAGGAATCTCGCTGGACGTGTCGGCTGTTATTTTTGTTGCCTTGGTGTTTGGCCATTTTGGGGTCATTATCCCGGTCGACTTTCAATACCTTGGTCTGGTTCTTTTTATTTTCACCATCGGGATTCAGGCTGGCCCCGGATTTTTCGGATCGTTCAAAAAAAATGGCAGAGAGCTGGCAATTCTGGCCAGCTTGCTCATTCTGAGTTCGAGCGTGATTACCTACTTGGTTTACTATTTTGCCGGAATTGACAAAAGCCTTTGTATCGGACTACTAACCGGTGCCCTTACCAGTACGCCCGGTTTAGCTGCGGCTATTGACACCACCGGTTCTCCTCTGGCCTCTATTGGCTATGGAATCGGCTACCCGTTTGGTGTCATTGGTGTGATTTTGTTTGTCAGCTTTCTGCCTCGAATTTTGCGCCTCAATGTAAAAGATGCCGAAGCACATTATAAAAAGGAAATGTCAGCAGGTTTTCCTGAGATATTAAAAAAGAATTTTGTGGTTGAAAATGAAAATGTTGTCGGCAAGAGCATTGGCGAGCTTCGAATCCGCTATATGACCAAAGCCGTCGTTTCGCGGGTGATGCACGGTGAGGAGGCCATTACTCCCGCTCCGGAAACAGTGCTGCAAAAAGGCGATATCATTAAGGCCGTTGGCACGGCTGAAGCGTTGGGGCGTGTAAGATTACTGATTGGTCCGGAAACTGAAACCGAAATTCCGCTCAGCACTCATTATGATGTGCGTTCGGTGTTGGTGACCAACAAGGAAGTGGTGAATAAAACCCTCGGGCAATTGAATATTCTCAATACCTATAATGCCACCATCACCCGTATTCGCCGATCAGGGATTGACTTGTCGCCTAGTCCTTCGTCAAAACTTCAGTTTGGCGATAAGCTGATTGTGGCTTGCAACAAAGAAAGTGTAGAGCAGGTTAATCGTATTTTTGGTGACGATGACCGGCGACTGTCCGACACCGACTTTTTACCCATTGCCACCGGTATTATTCTCGGTATTTTGGTAGGAAAACTGAGTCTCAACTTTGGTTCTTTTTCATTCAGTCTCGGATTAACAGGTGGAATTTTGCTTACCGCACTGGTCCTGGGGCGAACCGGAAAAACAGGCCCGGTTATGTGGACCATGACCGGAGCGGCCAACCAGCTTTTGAGACAGTTCGGTTTGCTGTTTTTTCTGGCGGCAGTCGGGTCAAGTGCGGGGTCCAGTCTGGTCTCCACTTTTAGCCAATACGGAGTTGAACTGTTCATCTATGGTATTATTATTACACTTTTGCCCATGATCATTACCACGGTAGTTGCCCGTCATTTCTTGAAGATGAATCTGCTGACCTTGCTTGGAACCTTGACCGGAAGTATGACCAGTACTCCGGGGCTGGCAGCCATCGACGGTATGACTGATACCGATGCCCCTTCGGTTGCTTATGCAACAGTTTATCCGATTGCCATGGTGTTGCTGATCGTGTTTGTCCAGGTTTTAAGCCTGATTTAAACGAGGCGTCTGATGAGTATTAGAGAGATTGAAATTATTGCATTTGACGCTGATGATACCCTTTGGGAAAACGAAAACTTTTTTCGTGATGCCGAAGGTCATTTTTGCGATATTCTGAAGGAGTACCAGCCGCCAGATGAGATTATGAAGGAACTTTACCGGGTGGAAGTTCAGAACATGGAAATTTATGGTTACGGAATCAAAGCTTTCATCCTTTCTCTCATGGAAACCGCCCTGCTGGTGTCCGATAAAAAAGTCCGGCCCGAGCAAATTGATGCAATTGTTCAGATTGGAAAAAGCATGCTGAATAAAGAGGTGATCCTGCTCGACGGGATTCGCGATTTGCTCGAAAAGCTGGCGCCCGACTATCGGCTGGTGGTAGCCACCAAAGGCGATTTGCTCGACCAGGAAAGAAAGCTGAAGAAATCGGGCCTGCTGAAGTACTTCCACCACATTGAAGTGATGACTCACAAACGAGAGGAAAACTACAGGGAATTGCTTAATCACCTCGATATTGATGCCAGTAAATTCATGATGATTGGCAATTCGCTCAAGTCGGATGTGTTGCCGGTTATTAATCTGGGTGGCTACGGAGTACACGTACCGTATTACACCACTTGGGTATTTGAGCAGATGAATCCAGGCGATATCAAAAGTGACCGGTTTTTTGAACTAAAGAAAATACATGATGTTTTGACTTTATTTAAAGGTGCTTAACTTTACCAGGAAAAACGGATGGAATACCAGGGAAATATTCTAAAAATGAAAACTGAATTGGCTGACCCAATTCAATATCACCTACCCATAGGCGACCAAAAGGTAAACATGAATGAGCTGATTGGTCAGGATATTCAGTTCCGGTTTGAGGGGCAGATTAACTGTATCTCCTGTGGCAAGAAAACCAAAACATCATTTGGACAGGGATTTTGTTATTCCTGTTTTCAAACGGTTCCCGAAGCCGATGAATCGGTGATGAGACCCGAATTGTCAAAAGCACAGTTTGGTGTGGCGCGCGATATGGATTGGGCCGAAAAACACGACTTGATTGAGCATTACGTTTATTTTGCGGTATCAAGCGAATTGAAAATTGGTGTGACCCGGCACCATCAAATCCCAACGCGTTGGATTGACCAGGGAGCAAGTCGCGCCATTAAGCTCGCAAAAACACCCAATCGACACATTGCGGGTATAATCGAGGTGTTGCTGAAGAAGCATTTCACCGACAAAACCAACTGGCGGGCCATGCTTCAAAACCAAGTGGATGATTCCATTCAGCTCGAAAAAGAAAAGCGGAAAGCCCGTGATTTGATGCCGAAAGAGTTGCAACAATATTTTTCGGATGAAAACGGAGTGGTTGAGCTGCACTATCCGGTGGTCCGTTACCCGGACAAAGTGAGCAGCGTCAGTTTCGATAAGAAGGCGGTGATAGAAGGAAAGCTAACCGGAATCAAAGGACAGTACCTGCTTTTCGATCAGAACCAGGCACTCAATATCCGGAAACACAATGGCTACTTTTTGAATCTTTCTGTTAATTCGTAAGTAGTTTGGCAGGAGAATTTTTAAATTGCAAACGGATAGATAAAATGGCTTAATAATTGCTAATGCGCTGTTTTTGAACATGTTTTAATAACATGAATAAAAAGGAACAAATGAAAGAATCTCCAGATTCTATTGGCCTTTTTTTCATTATTTTAGGCTCCTGAAAAAAAGAACTGATGGCAAATACTATAACTATGGAAGATCAAGACTGGAAAACGATTGGCTTTGGCTATCGTAAAACTAACTACAATGTTCGCTGCTACTATAAAAATGGAGCGTGGGGGCCACTCGAATTAAGCGATTCAGAACAAATTAACATACACATGTCTGCGACGGCACTTCATTACGGACAGGAAGCGTTTGAAGGGTTGAAAGCTTTTATGGGCAAAGACGGTAAAGTCCGTATTTTCCGGATGGACGAGAATGCGAAAAGAATGCAAAACTCAAGTGATGGCATTCTGATGGCGCGGATGCCGGTTGACAAATTTCAGGAAGCCGTGAAACTGGCTGTTGAGAAAAACATAGAATTTGTGCCACCTTACGGATGCGGTGCATCGCTCTACGTTCGCCCTTTGCTCATTGGAACCGGGCCTCAAATTGGTGTAAAACCTGCCGATGAGTATTTATTTATTGTTTTTGTGATGCCGGTGGGACCCTATTTCCCTGAAGGATTTAAGCCGACTGATTTGTTGATTATGCGCAAGTTTGACCGCGCCGCACCGCAGGGAACCGGGAAATACAAGGTTGGTGGAAACTATGCAGCTAGTCTTACCGCAGGGAAGAAAGCCAAAGCCGAAGGTTACTCCGCCGTACTTTATTTAGATTCGCGCGAGAAAAAATACATCGATGAATGTGGACCAGCCAACTTCTTCGGAATAAAGAACGACACGTATATTACACCGGAGTCAGATTCGATTTTGCCATCGATTACCAATAAAAGTCTGATGCAAATTGCAAAAGATATGGGGCTGAGAGTTGAGTGCCGCAAAGTTCCGGTTGAAGAACTGGAAACTTTCGAAGAAGTGGGGGCCTGTGGAACAGCTGCCGTTATTTCGCCCATCAAACGAATTTATGATGATGATTTGGGCAAGGAATACACCTACGGAACCGAGCCCGGTCCCTGGAGTACCAAGCTGTACGAAAGGCTTCGGGCCATTCAGGACGGTGACGCACCAGACCCTTACGGTTGGGTGACAGTAGTGGAGTGATAGATTGCAAAAAACAACAACAAATATAACCTCATTCAATCAAGATCATGGATGAGGTTTTTTTATTGAATGAGCTAACGATGGGGCCTTTCGTTTCTCCAAAATACTTGCAGGAAGAAAATGAAGGAGCGGCATTGGCTATCAATTTTTTAGTATTTTGGCACTCCAATCCTCCTGTGACTTGCTTCTGATCTCGGGAAGTGGAGAGGTGAAGTGGAGGCCATTTCCGGGGGAACGTTAAGGAAACTTAATAAAACGTTTATTACGCAATGAAAAACAGGTATGTAGTTTTTGCTTTGCTCAGCTTTTTGTTCCTGCATTTGGGTGGTTGGGCTCAGTCCGACAGCCTTGATGTGCAGAATGATTCAGCAAATGTGTCGGCACTGGAAGATTACAGCCGGCGGTTGGCCGAAATTGAACAGCAACGTCAAACCGATTCCATCAAAAAGGAAGCGTTGGAAGCGCAGCTCAGACTGCTTAAAATGACAGATAGCTTACAGAAGCAAGAGTTGACCCGGCAGTTGCTTACATTGGACGCCAACGAGCAAAAGCGCATGGCGGATAAGAAAGCACGCATCGATTCCCTGCGTGCCACAGCAAAAGCATTCCCTGTGTTAGGGCCCGACAATGACACCTTATTTTATGTCTATTCGAAAGTTGGTGCGTCCACGCCCCGTGAACGGGCATCGAATATTAGCCGGAAGATTCAGGTGTTGTACGAGGATGATTTTTTAAAGATTGACTCCATCGTCGTGATGCCCTCCGAAAACGCCTGGGATATCGTGTATGGCGAAACGATTATTATGAGTGTTTCAGAGAATGACGCCCTGTGGGACGATACCACCATGAGTAGTCTGGCCGAGCAGTTGAAAACAAAGATCCAGGATTCCATTCTGAAAGCTCGAACCGACAACAGTTTCTTTAAAATACTTTTGCGAAGCGGACTGGTTTTTTTGGTACTTCTGCTTACTTGGGCATTGGTGTGGGCTGTCGGTAAAGGCTACATGCGTTTACAGATTTTAATTGAGAAAAATAAAGATAAGTGGTTGAAAGATTTATCATACAAAGACTATACGTTTCTTTCAGCCGACCAGGAAATGCAGGTCGTTTTATTTCTGCTGAAAGCATTTCGCTGGCTGGTATACGCCCTGCTGATTTACATCGCGCTTCCTATTATCTTTAGCATTTTTCCATTTTCACGCACATGGGCCGACGCGCTGCTTCAGTTAATTTGGTCGCCGTTTCGAGGGGTATTGGTCGCTGTGTGGGAATATTTACCGAACCTGTTTAGTATACTGGTCATCTATTTTGTCATGAAGTACGTCATTCGGTTTGTGAAGTACGTATTTCACGAAATTGAAGCAGAGAAACTCAAAATATCCGGTTTTCATGCCGACTGGGCTATGCCGACCTACAGCATTGTCAAATTTCTGCTGTATGCTTTTATGTTCGTGCTGATATTTCCGTATTTGCCGGGTTCCGATTCAAATATTTTCAGAGGCGTTTCCGTATTTATTGGAGTGCTGTTTTCCTTGGGTTCGTCCTCTGCCATTGCCAATATGGTGGCGGGACTGGTCATCACCTACATGCGCCCGTTTAAAATTGGGGATCGTATAAAAATAGCCGATGTAACGGGCGATGTGTTGGAAAAAACCTTGCTGGTCACCCGAATCAGAACCATCAAAAACGAAGTAATTACAATTCCTAACTCATCGGTACTTTCAGGTAATACGACCAATTTTACAAGCGAAGCGATCGATCGGGGATTGATTGTACATACTACCATTACGCTGGGTTATGACATTCCCTGGAAAGAAGTGCACGAGGCTTTGGTTGAAGCGGCCTTGCGAACAGAGCTGATCTCAAAGGAGCCAAATCCATTTGTATTGCAAACTGGTCTCGACGACTTTTATGTCCGGTACCAAATCAACGCGTATACCCGCGAAGCCAGTAAGCAAGCATTGATCTATTCAGGGCTGCACCAAAACATTCAGGACGTGTGCAACGAAAGAGGCATTGAAATTTTGTCGCCGCATTACCGGGCTGCACGCGATGGTAACCGGACAACCATTCCGGCTGACTACTTGCCTCCTGACTACCAAACGCCAGGGTTTCATGTAAAAGTTGACAAGGATCAGGCAAATTAGCGGGAAGTGACGATAAGGTTTTCTGGCTGAGAAAAGGAACTGGATTAATTCGTATATTGAACAAAAATCAAAATCCAGTGAAAGCCTTAAAAATCATACTCGTTTGTTGTTTCTTTTTGCCCTTGATCTCATGTAATCTGAGTTTTTCCGCGGCGAAGGATTTGAAAATGAAAGAGGAAACTGTTGATGGTGTTGCATACACTTTTGTGAGCAGATCCAGTCATAGAGAATTGAAATTATTGTTTTTTGAAGCCCGACAATTCGACTTTGATATTCGTTTTACAGGATTAGATCACCCCATCCATGAAAAATTGAGCTGGGGCGATTTTGAAGAAAAGCTGGTAGCAGCCGATTACGACTTCGTATTGGTTGACAGTCTTTCGTTTTTGGTGAGTCGGGCCAAAGATCAAGTCGATTTAACCTATCATCTTAGGTTTACGGAAGGAGAGCACCAAACGCTTGCCAATGTTACCTTTCAGGCAAATAGGACGGATGACTCCTGGGTGATTCAGTAGTATTTTCAAGAATCGAATTGCGGTATAAATCAAAAGCAGGCTGGAAAGCAATGTCTTGTTTGTCGCTTTACTCAGCCTGCTAATGGTCGTGCTTTCAAGCTTTCAAAATAGCTTCAATTCGGTTTAACTCGTCTTGCGAAAAGTTAGGATAATCCAGCATGGCCAAATTGTCATCAAGCTGTTTTACAGAGCTGGCGCCAATCAATACCGACGTAATACGCTGGTCTTTCATCACCCAGGCCAGCGCCATTTGAGCCAGTGTTTGTCCGCGTTGCAAGGCGATTTCGTTGAGCCGCTTCACTTTTTCGATGGCTGACTCCACTTGATCGGTTTTCAGAAATACAGATTTAGTCGCCCGCGATCCTTCCGGAATACCTTTCAGGTATTTGTCGGTGAGCAGGCCCTGGGCCAATGGCGAAAATGGAATACACCCGATTCCTTCCTCATCCAATACATCCAGCAGTTCGCTTTCAACCCAACGCTCAAACATCGAGTATTTGGGTTGGTGAATCAGGCAAGGTGTTCCCAGATCGCGCAGGATTTGTGCAGCTTCGCGCGTGCGTTCGGCCGGGTAGTTCGAAATGCCAACGTACAAGGCTTTTCCTTGGCGCACGGCCTGATCAAGCGCCATCATCGTTTCTTCAAGCGGCGTTTCGGGGTCGGGGCGATGCGAATAGAAGATATCCACGTAATCCAGCCCCATTCGTTTCAGGCTTTGGTCAAGACTCGATAGCAGATATTTGCGGCTGCCCCAATTGCCATAAGGACCGGGCCACATGTCGTAGCCAGCTTTCGTCGAAATCACCAGTTCGTCGCGATAGGGGAGGAAATCCTGCTTAAACAGTTTGCCAAAGTTTTCTTCTGCTGAACCGTAGGGTGGTCCGTAGTTGTTGGCCAAATCAAAGTGGGTGATGCCTTGATTGAAGGCGTGGCGCAGCATGGCGCGGCCATTTTCAAACACATCAACACCTCCGAAGTTATGCCACAAACCCAGAGAAACCGCCGGAAGTTTCAGGCCCGAACGGCCACAGCGATTGTAAGTCATGGTGTCGTAACGCTTGTCGTTTGCTAAATAAGTCATGGTTTATTTGTTTGGATTTTTTGCTTCATCGAAAATACGAAATAATCGGTCAATAACGAATTTGACGAAATGTGTTTGGGGAAGCTCGGATGATCTGACTGAGAGGAAAAGTAGAGATTGACAAAACTGTCCGTTTATTTGTCCTAAATCTGGGTGGCGTCCTGCAATGTTTTGACTGGCAGGGGGTTAATGTTTTGAAAAGTAGTCCCACCGGGAATCGAACCCGGATCTACAGTTTAGGAAACTGCTATTCTATCCGTTGAACTATGGGACTGTAGTTAATAAAAGCCTTTCCTGGCAGAAAGGCTGGCTAAAAAAAGCACTGCAAAAGTAGAAAAAAGCAAGCGGATTCAAAAAGGAAAAATGGCTTTGCCTGAAATATATGACAGGACGGAAGAGCAGGAGGTCTTAACAAAAAATTTACAGGCTATGTTTCGGGGAAGAACCTAAGTAGAAGCATTTTACTTACATTCACACGAATTTCTTCTTAGAACCGTTTTAAATTACCTATTTTTGATCTTGCTTTTTTGCTGGTCAATCCGCTTAAATCTACTTTTGTGGAACTTTATGAGAATCATTAATTTTATAAATAAAACGATTATCCTATGAGCAATTTTCTGACTTCTTCTATTGGGAAAAAGTTCTTGATGAGCATCTCCGGAATCTTTCTGATGATGTTTATTATCGTTCACCTAAGCATCAATCTACTTTTGATTTTTGATGACAGCGGTGACTTGTTCAATCAGGGAGCTCACTTTATGGCAACCAACCCGGCTATTAAGATTATGGAGCCAATCCTTGCTTTGGGCTTTTTAGTACATATCATTTGGTCGCTCATTGTGAGTTTTCAGAATATGAAGGCACGGCCAATCGGATACAAGCAGTTGAATAATTCGAAATCGAGTAGCTGGGCCTCGCGCAATATGCTGGTACTTGGCTGCTTAATCTTTGTTTTCCTGGTGATGCACATCATCCAGTTTTTCTGGAAGATCAAGGTCACCGGTGATCCGCTGTTGGCGCATGTTACGGTGGGAGGCGAAGAGATGGAAAACACCTATGCGCTGGTGTCGAGCTTGTTTAAAGCGAGCTTGATTTACAGCCTGATTTATGTGTTGGGAGGAATCCTGCTTGGGCTGCATCTGGCTCATGGCTTTTGGTCATCGTTCCAAACTATTGGTTTTGCCAATAAAATCTGGCTGAAAAGATTACAGTTTGTTGGAGTAATCTTTGCGATTGTTATTGCCATCGGATTTTCTGTTATCCCTTTGTATTTCCAGATTAAGTTTTAATCGAAAAGAAAAGAAGTTATGAGCGTATTCAATTCAAAAATACCCGAAGGGCCATTGGCTCAGAAGTGGACAAATTATAAAGATCACCAAAAACTGGTGAACCCTTCCAACAAGCGTAAACTGGATGTGATTATCGTTGGCACCGGTTTGGCCGGAGCTTCAGCAGCGGCATCGCTTGGCGAAATGGGCTTCAATGTAAAAAACTTTACCATCCAGGATTCACCCCGTCGTGCACACTCCATTGCTGCACAGGGAGGAATCAATGCTGCAAAGAATTATCCCAACGACGGTGATTCGGTTTACCGTCTGTTTTACGATACCATTAAAGGGGGCGACTATCGTGCCCGCGAGGCCAACGTTTACCGTCTGGCTGAGGTGAGCAACAGCATCATCGACCAGTGCGTGGCGCAGGGAGTTCCATTTGCCCGCGAATACGGTGGCTTGCTCGATAACCGTTCATTCGGTGGTGCACAGGTAAGCCGGACTTTCTATGCCCGTGGGCAAACCGGACAACAATTGTTGCTGGGCGCTTACCAGGCCCTGATGCGTCAGGTGAATGCCGGTTCAGTAAAAATGTACACGCGCAACGAATTGGTAGAAATTGTATTGGTTGACGGAAAAGCTCGCGGAATCATTACCCGCGATCTGGTAACCGGGAAGCTGGAACGCCACTTTGGACACGCTGTTGTGTTGGCAACCGGAGGTTATGGAAATACCTTCTTCCTGTCGACCAATGCCATGGGTTCGAACGGTTCGGCTGCGGTAAAAGCTTTCCACAAAGGCGCTATGTTTGCCAATCCATGTATGGCACAGATTCACCCGACCTGTATTCCTGTTCACGGTGAGTTTCAAAGTAAACTTACTTTGATGTCGGAGTCGCTTCGGAATGATGGCCGGATTTGGGTTCCGGCTAAAAAAGAGGATGCTGAAGCCATTCGTGCCGGCAAACTGAAACCGACCGAGATTGCTGAGGAAAATCGTGATTATTATCTGGAACGCCGTTATCCGGCTTTCGGAAACCTGGTGCCGCGTGACGTTGCTTCGCGGGCGGCCAAAGAGCGTTGCGATGCAGGCTACGGTGTGGGAACCGGATTGGCTGTTTACCTGGATTTCAAATCAGCGATCGACCGCCTGGGAAAAGATGTGATTGAAGCCCGCTATGGAAACCTGTTCCAGATGTACGAAAAAATTGTGGACGACAATCCATATGAAACACCAATGATGATTTACCCCGCCATCCACTACACCATGGGTGGACTTTGGGTTGATTATGAACTGCAAACCAACATTCCGGGACTGTTTGCTGCCGGCGAAGCCAACTTCTCCGATCACGGAGCCAACCGTTTGGGTGCTTCGGCCCTGATGCAGGGGCTGGCTGACGGCTATTTCGTATTACCATATACCATTCAGAATTACCTGGCTGACGACATTCGCACGCCGCGAATGACTACAGAAGAAAAGGAGTTTGTGGAAGCCGAACAGGGAGTGAAAGACCGCTTCGAAAAGTTATTGAACATCAACGGAAGTCGATCGGTAGACAGCATTCACAAAGAACTTGGACTGGTAATGTGGGATTTTGTTGGCATGGGCCGAAATGCTGAGGGATTGAAGAAAGCAATTAAACGAATTGCCGAAATCAAAAAAGAATTCTGGACGAACGTCCGCATTCCCGGATCGAAAGAAGGAATGAATGTTGAATTGGAAAAAGCCAGCCGTTTGGCCGACTTCATTGAGATTGGTGCGCTGATGGCTCGTGATGCGTTAGACCGTGAAGAATCCTGTGGCGGTCACTTCCGTGAGGAGTACCAAACCGGTGAAGGTGAAGCATTGCGGCAGGACGATAAATTTGCCTACGTTTCTTGCTGGAAATACAAGGGAGAAGGTGAAGAACCTGAGCTTTTGAAAGAAGACCTGGTTTATGAGTTTGTCGAAATGCTTCAACGTAATTACAAATAACGGCTTTTAAAAAGGAGATCAATCATGGAAAAAACAATAAATCTTACGCTTAAGGTTTGGCGTCAGAACGGTCCCAAAGAGAAAGGCCGTTTCGAAACCTACCAGGTATCCAATATTTCTACTGACAGCTCATTCCTCGAAATGATGGACATTTTGAATGAGCAGTTGGTCAACGAAAACAAGGAACCCATTGCCTTCGATCACGATTGTAGAGAAGGCATCTGCGGCATGTGTTCGCTCTACATTAATGGTCGTCCACACGGGCCAGATGAAGACATTACCACTTGCCAGTTGCATATGCGCAAGTTTAAGGATGGCGAAACAGTAACCATTGAGCCATGGCGTGCTGCTGCCTTCCCAATCATTAAAGACTTGATTGTGGATCGCACCGCTTTTGATAAGATTATCGCAGCGGGTGGCTACGTGTCGGTTAATACAGGTGGTGTACCCGATGCGAATGCCATTCCGATTGCCCGGCCTGCTGCTGAAGAGGCGATGGATGCTGCCGCTTGTATCGGTTGTGGCGCTTGTGTGGCCGCTTGTAAAAACTCATCGGCCATGTTGTTCGTTTCGGCTAAAGTGAGCCAGCTGGCTTTGTTGCCGCAAGGCAAGGTGGAGGCGAAACGTCGTGCCAAAGCGATGGTTGCCAAAATGGATGAGCTGGGCTTTGGAGGTTGCACCAACACCGGAGCTTGCGAAGTGGAATGTCCCAAAAGCATTTCCATTGCGCACATCTCTCGCTTGAACCGCGAATATTTGAAGTCGCGTTTATCAGAATAAGCAAATAGCGAATAAGATATAACGAAAGGCCCCGGCATCACTTGTGTCGGGGCCTTTCCTTTGGGCAACTTTTCTACCCGGTCTAAAAATCCATAAAATCCCATTTCCCACGGAATGGACGTGTCCGCATAAGATTTGCAAATGAGTCATCCTTAAATTCTTCCTTCTTCGGATCCCACTTTAAGGGTCTTTGCAGTTCATAGGCAATATTGGCGATGTTGCACATGGATGCAGTTCGGTGTCCGGTTTCGACATCCGAAATGGGCCGTTGGCGCGTGCGCAAGGCTTTCATCCAGTCCTGGTAGTGATTGTCGCTGTGATATACGCGTTTATCCGTTTCTTTCAAGTCTGTCCTGGCCAGTTTCTCATTCGGGAAAGTACGTAAAAATGAGCGGCTGACTTCTATTTTTCCTTCGGAACCAATAAACTGTACGGCGTTAGTTTCTCCCCAGTCGACATGATTCACAACCACACCGTTGGAATAAGTCATTTTTAGTCCGCGTTTGGCCGGATGATCGGGCGGTGTGAATTCGACAGGATCTGATTCGTCCATATCCAGTCCCCACTGCACAATGTCGAACATGTGGGCGCCCCAGTCGGTAATCATTCCACCGCCAAAGTTGCGGTAGTTACGCCAGTTGGGGTAGATGTCGCGTTCAACAGGAGGTGCCAGCTCAGAGTGAAAATCACGATACGGCGATGGGCCAACCCACAGATCCCAGTTCAGTCCTTTGGGCGCTTCTTCAGAAGGCAGGTTACATTGGATGACCGGATTGCCGACATGCACATTGACTTCTTTGATTTCTCCAATATAGCCGTTTCGTACCAGTTCAACCGCATGCCGAAAATCTCGCCAGGAACGTTGCATGTTCCCGGTTTGAAAAATACGGTCGTATTTACGTGTGGCATCCACCATGGCGCGACCTTCGGCAATGGTGAGTGCCATGGGCTTTTCGCAGTAAATGTCTTTCCCGGCTTTGGCAGCGTCTACCGCAATTTGGGCATGCCAATGATCGGGTGTGGCAATCACAACCGCATCGATGTCGGGATTGGCTAAGAGTTCGCGGTAGAACTCGTAATTTTGAATCGATGCATTCGGATGTGCTTTTTTGGCTTCCTGATTAAACAGATTAAGTTTTGTCTGGTAAACGTCGCAGGCTGCTACCGGTATTGCCTCTTTACAATTTTGGCTGAAGAAATTCAGCAGAATGCGTCCTTGTTTGCCAGTTCCAATAAAACCGAGGTTGACTCGGTCGTTGGCACCTACAAAACCTTTTCCGCCCATGACGTGACGTGGGATAATGGTTACAGCCGCTGCGCCCAGAGCTGCTTTCCCAAGAAAGCTTCTTCGGTTTAATTTTTGATTCATCGGTTTAGTGTTTTATTAATAAAAGATCAGTCCGAATATAGTCAATTTTTTGCGTTTGAGTTTTTGTTCTACAAAATGCAATAGCTGTTTTTCCTGCTCACAATTGGATGGAAAACGTTCACGTATAGAAGCAAAGGAACATTCCAGTTCTTTTGGTCATGTTTGAAATACAGTATTCTTGGTTCAATTCAATCCACCGAATCAATCATTACGGATTTGGAGCAGGTAGCGCGTCTTGAGCTTGGAAGCTCTGGTCCTTGGATTCAAAAATCTAAGGGAGAGGCTGGTCATGCTGTTGTGCTGGAATACGCGAACCGTGTCCACAGGAATATTCAGTTCGGCCAATTGTTGGGCACCTGCCGGATCAGTAAAAACCCAGTCATTCGCTGGTGGGGCGATTTGTTCGAACTCCTGCGGAGTAACAATGTACCGTCCATAATTTTTCGAATACAAAAAAACTTCCCAATAACGACTGTTTGGCGTGAAAATGTGAATTTGTTCACCTTCATTTGCTTGCTCATTAAAAATTCTACACG
>ENA-ORCT01000223-ORCT01000223.1-marine-metagenome-genome-assembly--contig:-NODE-223-length-30334-cov-3.364081_pt1 | contig 30334 bp, 25 predicted proteins | sample MGYA00248632_ERZ508511 | MGnify/ENA primary metagenome ERZ508511 (study PRJEB26182, sample SAMN06268839) | marine metagenome | isolation source: Tt an P1-techrep anaerobic enrichment on pine from sediment...
ACGATGGACGCCGCCGCGCATAATATCGACGACCGGCTGGACAAGCTGCAACATGAGCTGCGGCGCATCCGGCAGGAGGAGATCACGGCCGATCTTCTGGATGTGGTCACGGGCACGGAGGCGGTGATGAACGAGGCAGGGCCGCATCCCGGCGAAGAGGATGGCGTCTGAGCGGCGCCGGACGACAGGTTCCGAAGACCCGGTTGCGGAGATCTGGCCGGTGCCTCAGCGACGAGGACAGCGTCGCAATCCGGCAGCGCCGCCTCACAACTCGTAGCCCTGGTGCAGTTCCGGCATGTCGACCTGGGTGTGCTTCAGATGGCGCCCCAGCGCCTTCATCGCCTGGGGTTCCCCGTGCACCAGGAAGCTGCGCGCCACGCGCCCCAGTTGCGCGTGCCAGTCGAGAAGCTCAGCCTTGCCGGCATGGGCGGAGAAACCGTTGATGGTGTGGATCTTCGCCCGGACCGGGATTTCACGCCCGAAGAGCCGCACCCTGCGCGCGCCGTCGATGATGATCCGGGCCAGCGTGCCCTCGGCCGCATAGCCCACGAAGATCACGCTGCAATCGGAATGGGCGAGGTTGTGGCGCAGGTGGTGGCGCACCCGCCCGCCGGTGCACATGCCCGACCCGGCCATGATGACCGCGCCCGAGCGGATCTGGTTCAGAGCGATCGATTCCGAGGCCTCGCGCACGAATTCCAACCCGGGCAGCTTGAACGGGTCGCGTCCCTCTGCAAACAGGGACCGGATCTCGGGGCGGTAGCACTCGGGATGGCGGCGGAATATCTGGGTGGCCGAGATCGCCATGGGCGAGTCGAGAAAGACCCGCAGGGTCTTTGGCAGTTCCTTTTCGTGAATGCCGACCCTGAGATAGTAGAGCAGCTCCTGCGCGCGCTCCAATGCGAAGGTCGGGATGATGACGTTGCCGCCCCGCCTGTGCGCGTCCCGGATCGCGTCGATGAATTCCTCGACCGAGGCGTCGAGCGGCCGGTGGTCGCGGTCGCCATAGGTCGTCTCCATGACCACGGCGTCCACGTCGCCCGGCGGCAGGGGATCGTTCAGCAGCGCGCGGTTGGAGCTGCCGATATCGCCCGAGAACAGGATCCGCTTCGTCCTGCCATCCTCGGGCACCTCAAGCAGGATGCTGGCCGAGCCCAGGATATGCCCGGCATCGTGAAAGGTGGCCGCGATCCCGCCGTCCAGCTCGATCCGCTGGCCGTACCCCACGGTCCTGCCGAAAAAGTCGAAACTGCCAAGCGCGTCGAGCGTGTCATAGAGCGGCCCCTCCGGGCCGTCATTCCCGTCCTCAGCCTGTTTCCGCGCCCGGCGCCTGGCTTCCTCTTCGTGCAGATGCGCCGAGTCGAGCAGCACCACGCGGGCCAATTCGAGCGAGGCGGGGGTGGTTATGATTTCGCCCCGGAACCCGCGCTTCACCAGCAGAGGAATGCGCCCGCAATGGTCGAGATGCGCATGGGTCAGCAGCAGGAAGTCGATATCGGACGGGTCGAAACCGAAGGGCTCGGCGTTGTCCTCGTGCAGCTCCCGGCCGCCCTGGAACATGCCGCAATCGATCAGGATCTTGCGGCGGCCCGCCGTCACCAGGTGGCAGGAGCCGGTCACGCCCCGGTCGGCGCCGTGAAAGGACAGGCGCATGGGTCATCTCCCGTTATTGAGCCCGACGGCCCGGCGGGGCCCGGGGCTCACAGGCTAGGCGGTCAGGGAGCGTCCGGCAAGCTCGTACCAGCGCAGAATGTCCGCCCAGATGTCCTCGGCCGTTTCGGCATACCAGAACAGCTCGCGGTCCTCGGGGTCGATGACACCCTCCTCGACCAGGAATTCCGGGTCGAAGACCTTACGCCAATAGGCCTCGCCCACCAGGATGACCGGGACGGGCGTGATCTTGCGGGTCTGGATCAGGGTCAGGGTCTCGAACAGCTCGTCCAGCGTCCCGTAGCCGCCCGGAAAGACGACAAGGGCGCGGGCGCGCATCAGGAAATGCAGCTTGCGCAGGCCGAAATAGTGAAAGCGGAAGCACAGCCCCGGCGTGATGTAGGGGTTGGGGTATTGTTCGCGGGGGAGCGTGATGTTCAGCCCGATGGTGCGCGCGCCGGTCTCATGCGCGCCGCGATTGGCGGCCTCCATGATGCCCGGCCCCCCGCCGGTGACCACGACAAGCCGGCTGCCATGCGGCCCCTCGGCCGCGCCCACCAGCCGGGCGAAGTCGCGCGCAACCTCGTAGTAATGGCTCTTGGCCAGCACCCGGCGTGCGATCGACAGATCGCGCGCAAGCCCGGCATCGCCGGGCGCGGCGGCGAAGGTGGCCGACAGCTCGTCCACCCGGCGCTGCGCGGCCCGGGGCTCGGCGATGCGGGTGCTGCCGAAAACCACGATGGAATGCGTGATGCCATGCTTTTCCATCAGGCTTTCGGGCTTGAGGTAGTCGAGCTGCAGCCGCAGGCCCCGCGTGTCGTCGTGATTGAGGAAGGCGACATCCTGGTCGGCCTGGCGGTAGCTCGGGTCCTCCATGATCCGCGCGATCCTCTCGGGGACGCTGGGGTCCTCGATCTCCGCCTTGGGGCGGCACCAGGGCAATTCGATGCACCTTTCGCTGGGATGCGCGGGCGTGGGCACGCGCTCTGCACCGCGCTCTGTCCTATCCGGCTTGTCTGCCATCGCTGTCTTCTCCGCGTCTTCGCCCAAGGCTTAGCATGGAATGGCGCCTGGGGTTGCGGAAATCCCGGGCGGAGAGGCGCCGCGCCAAAGGCGGTTGGCAAATCCGCTTTCAGGCCACACCATGTCACGGCGAGGAGCACGAGCACGGACCAGCACCGATGAAACACGGCATCAGAGCACCGGAGAGACAGGCCGAGGCCAGGGCTGCGCACCCGCCCCTTCCCATCGGCAGGCCGAAACAGGGATTGCTCTGCGCCGTTTCCGCCGCCGCCGCCTTCCTGGGCAGCTGGGCCTGCGCCGCGCCCCTGGCCACCGGCTATGTGGAGGGGGAGTTCCACCTGATCGCGCCGATCACCACTGCGCAGGTGGCGCAGCTCCAGGTGGAGCGCGGCGACCGGGTCGCGGCCGGGCAGGTCCTGGTGCTGATGGAAAAGCACGACGCGGAGATCGCGCTGGCCGAGGCAGAGGCGGCGCTGGCCCAGGCCAAGAGCAATCTCGAGGACCTGCGCCAGGGCCGGCGGCCCGAGGAGATCAGCGTGATCCGGGCCGCGCTGGCCTCGGCCCGCGCCCAGGCGCGCGAGGCCGAGACCGAGGCCGAGCGCCAGCTCGACCTGCGCGACCGCGGGGTGGTGCCGCAATCGCAGGTCGATGCCGCGCAGACGCGGCTCGACGTAGCGCGCGCGCAGGTGGCCGAGATCGAGGCCAACCTCGCCGTCGCCCGCCTGCCCGCCCGCCCCCACCAGATCGCCGCCGCCGAGGCCGCGGTGGCGCAGGCCCAGGCCCGGCGGGACGCGGCGGCCTGGCAGCTCGACCAGCGGGACCTGACCGCGCCGGCCGGGGGGCTGGTGTTCGAGATCCTGCGCCAGGACGGCGAGATCGCGGGGCCGCAGGCCCCCGTCCTGTCGATGCTGCCCGATGGCGCGGTCAAGGTCCGGCTCTACGTTCCCGAGGCCGACATATCCTCCGTCTCCGTGGGCACGCGCCTGAGCATGACCTGCGACGGCTGCCCGCCGGGGCAGAGCGCCACGGTCACCTATGTCTCGAACACGCCCGAGTTCACCCCGCCCGTGATCTACTCCCTGGAAATCCGCCAGAAGCTCGTCTACCTGGTCGAGGCGCGCCCCGATCCGGGCGCCGGGGCCCTGAAACCCGGCCAGATCGTCGACGCGGTGCTGGGGGCCGGGCAATGACCGGCACGGCGATCGAGGTCGAGGGGCTGGTGAAGCGCTTTGGCGAGCGCGTGGCCGTCGACAACGTCTCCATGCACATCCGCAGCGGCGAGATCTCGGGCTTCCTGGGCCCCAACGGCTCGGGCAAGACGACGATGATCCGCGTCATGTGCGGGCTGCTGAAGCCCGATGCCGGGCGCGGCACGGTCCTGGGTTACGACCTGCAGCGCGACGGCGCCCGCATCCGGCGCGAGATCGGATACATGACCCAGCATTTCTCGCTCTACAAAGACCTGACGGTGGCCGAGAACCTGACATTCGTGGCGGGCCTCTACGGGCTGCACCCCCTGCACCGGCACGTGACGGAGGCGATGGCAGAGTTCGGCCTGACCGCGCGGCGCGACCAGCTGGCCGGAACGCTCTCGGGCGGCTGGCAGCAGCGCCTGTCGCTGGCGGCCTGCATCATCCACCGCCCCCGGCTTCTGCTGCTCGACGAGCCGACGGCCGGCGTCGACCCCAAGGCGCGGCGCGAGTTCTGGCAGGAGATCCACGCGATGACCGAGCGCGGCATCACGGTTCTGGTCGCCACCCACTTCATGGACGAGGCCGAGCGCTGCCACCGGGTCCACTACATCTCCTTCGGCAGGCTGGTGGCCAGCGGCACGGTTCAGGAGGTGATCGACCGGGCGGGCCTCTCGACCTTCCTTGTCGAAGGCGAGAAGATCGCCGAGGCCGAACACCTTCTCACGGCCATGGCCGGCGTCGACCAGATCGCCGCCTTCGGCGACGCGCTGCATGTCGTCGGCCGCGACGAGGCCGTGCTGAGACAGGCCGTCGAACAGGTCACCGCCGCGACCGGCACGCGCATGTCGCCCACCGAGACCAGCCTGGAGGACGCCTTCATCCGCCTGATCGGCGAGGCGGGGGGCGGCCCGCCATGACCACGGTCTTTTCGCTGCACCGGCTGCGCATGCTCCTGTTCAAGGAGTTCATCCAGATGCGCCGCGACCGGCTGACATTCGCGATGATGCTGGGCGTTCCCCTGATGCTGCTGGTGCTGTTCGGCTACGCCATCAACACTGACCCCAAGCGCCTGCCCGCGGCGCTGGTCGCCCCCGCGCAGGACCGCTACACCCGCGCCATCGTCACCGCGCTGGAACTGACGGGCTATTACCGCTTCCGCCAGATCGGGGTCAGCGCCGCCGAGGCCGAGGCGCTGATGCAGCGCGGCGAGGTCATCTTCATCGTCACGGTTCCATCGGATTTCGGCCGGCGGGTCGAGCGCGGCGAACAGCCCCGCATCCTGATCGAGGCCGACACCACCGACCCCGCCGCCGCCTCGGGCGCGATCTCGACCCTGGGCGAGGTCGCCGCCCGCGCGCTTCTGCACGAAAGGCGGGCCGAGGCGCAGGCCGCCGAGGCCGCCCGCGGCGAGCTCGACGTGGTGGTGCACCGCCGCTTCAACCCCGAGGGCATCACGCAATACAACATCGTGCCCGGCCTGCTGGGCGTGATCCTGCAGATGACCATGGTCATGATGACCGCCATGGCGCTCACCCGCGAGGCCGAGCGGGGCACGATGGAAAACCTGCTCGCCATGCCCACCAACCCGCTGGAGATCATGCTGGGCAAGGTTCTGCCCTATTTCATGGTGGGCGCCGCCCAGGTCGTCGTCGTGCTGTCCGCCGCCAAGGGCCTGTTCGGCGTTCCCATGGTCGGCGCGTTGTGGCTTTTGCTGCTGGGGGTGCTGATATTCGTGATGGCGATGGTGCTGCTGGGCTACACGATCTCCACTTTTGCGCGGAACCAGATGCAGGCGATGCAGCTGACCTTTTTCTTCTTCCTCCCCTCCATCCTGCTGTCGGGCTTCATGTTCCCCTTCAAGGGCATGCCGGTCTGGGCGCAGAGGCTGGGCGAGTTCTTCCCGCTGACGCATTTCCTGAGGATGATCCGCGCGGTGATGCTGAAGGGGGCGGATCTGGATGCGGTGGACAAGCCGATGCTGGTGCTGGCGCTTTTCGTGATCGGCTACATGCTGCTGGCCCTGATGCGTTTCCGGCGGACCCTGGATTAGGCCGCCCCTTTCCGAAGCGGGACGGGGCCCGAGGGACGACGCGCCGGGGACAGGGCGGCAGGGTTGTTTCAAAATGGCGGGAACCAGCCGAAAGCCTGTCCGCAACGCCAAGTTGAAAGAATCGAAAAAATAAGGGACGCTAGGAGCCTGTATTGCGAAGTGAGAGATTTTTGCCATGGCCTTTGCTGCGCGTATGCGGCGGATTTCGCCCCGGTTCCTCTTTCCGGGCTCCTCCAACTTGCGTGCAGAAAAGCGCCTTCGGCCAGGGCGGCATCCCGCCCGGTCTCTGCTCGGCGCACTGCCTTTCGTTCTTAGCACCCTCGGCAGCGGCGCCTTTGCGCAGCAAGCCTCCGTTCCCGACGGCTCTGCCGTCGTCACGAGCTTTTCCGGGACCATGTCCGATGCGGCCACGGGCGCGCCCGCCCTCGATCCCGAGGGGGCCGTCGCGCGGGTGCTCGACCTCTCCGCCCCCGGCTTCAAGGCCAATGGCAGCGTATGGGAGACCCCGCCCGAGATGTTCAGGGTCCTGGCCCGGGAAACCGGCCAGGTGTTCGGGATCGCCGTGGACACGGCCCGGCCGGCCAATATCTACCTCACCGCCAGCTCGGCCTTCGGCCTGTTCCGCAGGCCCGACAACAGCGGCTGGATGGAAGGCATGTGGGGCCCGGCGGGCAGCCCCGGTTCCGTCTACCGCCTGAACCCCGAGAATGATTACCGCCCCGAACTCTTCGTCGACCTGACGCTTGACGGGCGTGCCAATGGCGGCGCCGGGCTCGGCAATATCGCCTATGACGCGCGCAACAACCAGCTTTTCGTCTCCGATCTGGAAAACGGCATGATCTACCGGATCGATGCCGCCAGCGGCACGGTTCTCGACCGTTACGACCACGGTTTCGACGGGCGCGCCTACTACCTGGACAGCGCCACGGCCGAATACAGGTTCAGCCCGGTCGAGGTCTTCGACCCGGCCAGCGCGCCGCGGCTCTACGATTGCGGCGAAGGGCCCGCGGAAGAGGCGGCGGCGCGCTTCAGCGCCCAGCCCGGCTGCTGGAACATCGCGGACTTCCGCCGCCGCGTCTACGGGCTCGCCGTGCAGGACGACCCCGAGGCCGACGCGGCGCGGCTCTATTATTCCGTCTGGGGCTCGCAGGGCTTCGGCACCCCGGACTGGACCCCGGAAAGCGACGACGCCAAGAACACCGTCTGGTCGATCGGCCTGGACGAGTCCGGCGGCTTCGCCCTGGACAGCGTGCGGCGCGAGTTCGAACTGCCGGACTTCTTTGCCGCGGGGGAGGACGTGCAGGCCCACGGGGCAAGCCATCCGGTCACCGACATCGCCTTTTCCGAAAATGGCGTGATGTTCCTCGCCGAGCGCGGCGGCATCAACGGGGTGGCCCTCCTGCAGGACGACGTGGCCGTCACGCCGCGCGGCGCGCGCGTGCTGGTCTACGCGCGCGGCGAAGACGGGCTGTGGGCGCCGCAGGGCCGTTTCGATATCGGCTATGACGAGCGCAGCGACCTCGAGCCGCCGCATCTGCGCGCCGGCGCCGCCGGCGGCGTTGCGCTCGGGTCCGGCTATACCCAGGCCGGGCGCATCGATCCGCAGGCCCCCGAAGCGCTTGCCTGGATGACCGGCGACGCGTTGTGCTCTGACCTCGCCCCCTGCCCCACCCGCGACGGCACGGGACAGGACCCGCGCCCTGTCACGGGCCTGCAGGGCACCCCGCTGTCGGCCATGGCCGAGACCGACCCGCCGGGCGCCTATGACCCCTATCCCGCGACGGGCCCGGTGACGCCGCCCGCAGGGCCCGACGCCTCCTACATGATCCCGCTGTGGCATTCGCCGACGCTGCTGAGCGCCGGCCATGTCGGCGACATCGAGTTCTATCGCAGCCCGGCCGAGCCCGAGGTGGTCGAGCTGGTTCCGGACCTGGCGATTTCCAAGTCCGTGCTGGCCGAATGCGGGCCGAACGAGCTGTGCCGTTTCCGCGTCAGCGTTCGCAACGCCGGCTCGACCCGCTACGCCGGCCCGCTGCTTCTGGCGGACGACATCGGCGGCGGGCTGAGCTACCGCCCCGGCGCCAGCGGCCCCTTCGCCTGCGCCGGGGCAGGCTCTCATGTCGCCTGCTACGACGCGGAGGTGATGCTGGAGCCGGGCCAGCGCGTGGAGCTTGACCTGTCGTTCCTCGCCCCGCGCGGCATTACCACAACGCCCGTGCGCAACTGCGTTGCCATCGAGTGGCTGGGCAATGGCGGCCGGGATCAGCTGCGCGCGGTCCAGCTCGAACTGGCCGCGCGCGGCTTCAATCCGGGGCCGGCCGACGGCATCATGGGGCCAAACACCCGCGGCGCCATCCGGCTGGCCGAGCGTTTCTTCGGCCTGCCGGAAACGGGGGCGCTGTCCAATGCGCTTCTGACGGCGCTGTTCGGCCCCGAGGGCCTGCGCACCCGCGACGCGGTGCTCACCAACAACCGCGCCTGCGTCTATGTCGATATCGACATCCCGCCACGCCCGCCGCATTGGGTCCAGCTTTCCGCCTTCCACCGGCGCTTCGTCTCGTCCATGCATGACACGCGGACCAGCGGCCCGATCGAGGTGCATGACCGGGCGATCTCGGCCTTCCATCTGCGCTACCGCTCGTCGATGCACAACGCGGCGACCACGCGGCCGACCCCCTATCACCGCCCGTCGATCTCGGTCTTCCACCGCACTTGGCTCTCCTCGCGGCACAATCCGCGGACGACGCGGGAACTGCCCATTCACAACACGGCCCTTTCGGTGTTCCACCTCACCCTGGGCTCGGGGCTGCACAACGCTATCACCAGCCTGCGCATCCCCGAGCATCGCACGAGGCTGTCGGCCTTCCACCGCACCCACCGGTCCAGGCAGCACGACCCGCGCACGACCTGGGAGAGAGAGGTGCACAGGACCGCGATCTCGGTGTTCCACCGCACCCGCCGCTCCGAGTTCCACGACCCGCGCACCACGCGCGAGCGGGAAATCCACAGGGCCGTGATCTCCACCTTCCACCGCACCCGCCGCTCCGAGTTCCACGACCCGCGCACCACCCGCGAGCGGGAAATCCACAACCCCGCCCTCTCCACCTTCCACCGCACCCACCAGTCGGCGCAGCACGACCCGGCCACGACGCGCCAGCGCTCAACGCACGCGTCCGCCCTCTCCAAGTTCCATCGCACCCATAATTCAAACCAGCACAACCCCGCGACGTCCGTGGAGGGAGCGCCAGAACACACGCCGGAACTCTCCAAATTCCATCGCACCCACAACTCGAACCAACATGACCCCACAACGACCTTCCAGCGTCCGTTCGAAGACTGAGCCCTTCGTTGCTGGCCGGTCCGCCGTGGAAAGCATAGAGTGATCGGCAGCGTCACCCGACCCCGGGGCGGCGGTCTGAAGGCCCCTGTGAGATAAGGAGAAACCACCACCATGAACCCGTTGCGCAAATCCGTGGCCCTCACCGCTGCCGCCGGCATCCTCCTGCTGTTCTCCTCGGGGATCGCCCCCGCGAAAGCCTGCTCAAACGGCGTGCTGTGCAACCAGGATTATGTCGAGTCCGTCAGCGCCGAGCCCGATTTCGCGATCGACGATGTCATGGCCGTCTTCGGACATGTCTTTGCGTCGCTGCCGGAACGGGTCCGTGTCTACCCGACCGAGAACTACTTCTACTTCACCTTCGGGTATCAGGGCCTGACCTATGCGGGGAACATGCGTCTCGACGTGAAGGACCGCGACCAAGGGGTCCTGCATTTCGCCTATTTCAACAAGACCGAGGACTGGAATGTCGAGCTGCTCACCCAGTACCGCCCCCTGTCGATGGCCGACGGCGTGAAGGTGGAGAAGGCGGGCGATCTGCTCTACCGGGTGAGCTATGGCGACGAGAGCACGCTCTTTGCCCTGAACGATCTCGGCCATGTCGCGCCGCCGCCCGAACAGATCGGAGCGGGCGAGGAATATATCGGCCCCGTCTTCGATGAATCCGGCCTGCAGTTCTATCTGATGTTCCACCCTCAGGATAAGCGCTTCATGTTCGTACTGAACGAAACCGCGCCCAAGACGGAAGAACTCCTTCCCTATAGCGACGGCGATCCGTCGATCCTGATCGGGCTTCGGACCGGGTTCGCCTTCTACCAGGACCGCTACCAGGATCGAAAGATCCTGATCGGCGTCTATGCCGGCAATGTCGACAACAACAACTATTTCGACGGGCCCTTCGACCAGCTGCCGGACAATTTCCTGAAGGGGGACGTGCTGAAGGACGCCATTCTCACCCTCTACCCCGACCTCGAGGGCGAGATCGACCGGTTCGGCAATTTTCTGGGGCACGAGGGGCGCTTCCTCGTCAATCCCTATGTCAACTACAGCTACCTGAACGAACTCGAGGATTACCGCCGCTGCGGCGACGCCCAGCTGACGCGCGTCGCCTATTACGACTGCCTGCAGCCGCCGCCCTACGAAGGGCAATAGGCGGCCAGCGGACGCGTCCCCGCCCGATGCCCCCCCGCCCGCAAACCGGGCGTGGCGAAATGGGCACCGGCGCGGGAGGGCAGGCGCCCGTCAGAGGAAGCGCCGCAGCCGGACGTCGAGATCGCCCGGCCGGGGCTCCGGCCCGATTTGACAGGTCCGGCCCCGCCCTCGGCCGAGCAGGCGGCCGAGGAGCGCCGGGATCACTCCCCGGCGCGGCGCACGGAAAGAGGGCATTTTCCGCATGGCGCGCGCCCTCACGCCACCAGCCGGAGATTGGCCGCGAGCTGGGCGCGCAGGTCTTCCAGCGGGCCATTGACCAGCCGCGCGCCGGTTTCGCGCACGATCACGCTGGGCACCGAGGCCACCTGCAGGCGCCGTGCCAGGCTGCGGTCGGAGTCGACCTGCCGGCGGGTGGCCGGATCCGTCAGCGCCAGCGCGAAATCCCCGATGTCGAAGCCGCAGTCTGCCGCCACGGAGCTCAGCACAGCGGAGTCGGTGATATTGCGCGCCTCGCTGATATGCGCGCGTTGGAGCGCGTCGAACATGCACCAATGCCCCCCCTGCCCGCCGAGCCGCTCGGCGGCCTTGCAGGCCAGCGCGGCAGGCAGGCCGTGGGGATAGTCGAACCGGGCCGCGCGCATCCCGTCGATGTTGAAAGCGGCGGGCGTGTCGCTGGCGGCACGGCAGGCCGCCCAGTGGCCGAGGATCACCGTTTTGGCCCGCGACGGCGAGCCGAAGGCCGCCGCCATCTGCGCCGGGCTGTCCTGCAGGACGAAGGTCCGGTGCCGGATCTCGAGGTCGAACTCGCCGGCCAGCTTGCGCAGCCGCGGCGAGATGTTGAAGCACCAGCCGCAGACCACATCGTGGAAGAAATCGAGCGTCAGCCGGGTCATCACGCCACCTCGCGCTCATCTTCGGCCGGGGCCGAGGCGGACAGCCGCGCCGCGATCTGCGCCACGTGGCGGCCCTGGAACCGGGCGCCGGCGAGATCGGTCTCGGTGGGCTGCAGCGATCCGTCGCCGCCGGCCACCGTGCCCGCGCCATAGGGTGAGCCGCCGACGACCTGGTCCACGCGCATCTGTCCGGCGAAGGTATAGGGCATGCCGGCGATCAGCATCCCGAAATGCAGCATCGGCACATGGGTGGACAGCACCGCCGCCTCATGCCCGCCATGCTGCGATCCGGTCGAGGTGAAAACAGCGCCGACCTTGCCCACCAGCGCGTTCTGCGCCCAGAGCCCGCCGGCGGTGTCGAGGAACTGCTTCACCTGTGCGGCCATGTTGCCGAAGCGCGTGGGCGTGCCGATGATGATCGCGTCGTAACCGGGCAGGTCGGCGACCCTGGCCTCGGGCGTGTCGTCTTCGACATATCCGGCGCTCTCGCGGACCGCCTGGGGCACGGTTTCGGGCACGCGGCGGACATCCACCGCGACGCCGGGCACGCTGCGCGCGCCTTCGGCCTCGGCCTCGGCGAGGGCGCGGATGTGGCCATAGCTGGAATAGTAGAGAACAAGAACGCGGGTCATGGGGTGGCCTCATGTCTGTCGGGTTTCGGTTGGCCCCAACATGCCGCCCCGCCCCGCCCGGAATAAGCGGGCGCGGCGAAAGTCATTCTTTACGCAGGTTGAAGAATGTCACCACCGCGCGCGCAGCGCCTCTTGCAGGTAGTCGAGGAAGGCCGCCGTCTTGGCGTCGGCGCCCAGCCGCGAGGCGGTGACGGCAAAGACATGGCGCGGCGGCAGCTCGTACTCTGCCAGCACCCGTTCCAGACGCCCCTCCGCCATCTCCGGGTCGGCGATGAAATCGGGCAGCGCGCCGATGCCCTGGCCGGCCACCATCATGTCGCGCAGAAACAGGCTGCTGCCCAGCCGCAGGCGCGGGGTCAGCGGGATTTCCTCGCTGCCGCCGGGGCCGATCAGCGCCCATTTCTGGGCATGGTCGGCATGTTCGAAGGCCACCTGGTCATGCGCCTTCAACTCCGCCACCGTGCCCGGGCGCCCGCGCGCGTCGAGATAGGACGGCGCCGCGAAAAGGCGCTGGCGAATGCCGCCGATCCGCCGTGCGAACAGGCCTGAATCGGGCAGCTCGGCGCGCAGCCGCAGCGACAGGTCGAACCCGCCTTCGACCATGTCGAGAACCCGGTCTTCCAGCGTCAGAGACAGCCGCAGCTCGGGGTGGCGTTCGAGAAAGGGCGGCAATAGGGGCGAGAGCACCGTCAGCCCCCAGGAGACCGGCGCATTCACCCGCAACTCGCCCTTCACGGCCCCTGCCCCGCGGCGCAGGCGCTGCTCCATCGCGGCGACGTCATCCAGGATGCGCTGCGCCTCGTCGTAGTAGAGCCGCCCGTGGCCGGTCAGCGACATGGAACGGGTGGTGCGGGTCAGCAGGCTGCAGCCCAGGCTTTCCTCGAGAAGCCTGATCTCGCGGCTGAGCAGGGCGGGAGACACGCCCAGATCCTCGGCCGCCCTGGCAAAGCTCTCCCGTTCCACGATCCGGCAGAACGCCTTCATGACGGCAAGCCTGTCCACCTGTCTGTCCCCGCGTCGTCGGCCCGAGGCCGGTGTCATCCGCTGCCATTGTTAGCACGGGCGCGCAGCCACTGTCGCCCGGGTTTGGGCAACCCGCGCCCGGCCGGGCGGACGGAAAGAGAGGGTTTTTCTATCGAAACGATCTGTGGCAATCTGGAAACATGATCGCAAAACTCGAAATGCTCATCGCGCTGGCCAAGGAGCAGCACTTCGGTCGGGCCGCTGCCAGTCTCAACATCACCCAGCCGACCCTCTCGGCAGGGATTCGCCAGCTCGAGGAGCAGCTGGGCGTGAAGCTCGTGCTTCGGGGCTCGCGCTATGGCGGGTTGACGCCCGAAGGGCAGCGCACGCTGGTCTGGGCGCGTCAGATCGTGGGGGATGCACGCCAGCTGCGCGAGGAGATGCGCTTCACCCGTGAGGGCCTGTCGGGGCATGTCCGCATCGCCGCCATCCCCACCGCGCTGATCTCGGCCTCGCGTCTGGCGGCCGAGTTCCGCGCCGTGCACCCGAATGTCGACTTCACCATCCTGTCGCGCAACTCGGGCGAGATCCTGACCATGCTGGAAAATCTCGATATCGACGCCGGCATCTCCTATCTCGACAACGAGCCGCTCGGCCGGGTCTCCACCGCCTGGCTCTACCACGAGACCTATACGCTCGTCTGCGGGCCCGCGCACCGGCTGGCCGGCCGGGACGAGATCTCGTGGTCCGACCTAGCCGAAGAGCGCCTCAGCCTTCTGACCCCCGACATGCAGAACCGCCGGATCATCAACAAGAATTTCATGGATGCCGGGCTGGCGCCCAAGGCTCTGCTGGAATCGAATTCGACGGTGGTTCTCGTGTCGCAGGTGGAGATGGGCGATACCGTGACCGTGCTGCCCGAGGACATCGCGCGCTTCCTGACCGCGGGCAGGGACCTGCGGATGATCCCCATCCGGCAGGGCGACGCGGGCCATGCCGTGGGTCTGGTCGCCCCTTATCAGGAGCCGCACACACCGGTCCTTCAGGCCCTTCTCGACATGGCGGAAAAGGCCGCGAGACGGTCCGGAGGAAGCGGCGGGTGAATCGCTCGCCGCGGCGGGAAAGTTCTGGGCAGGGCCCTTGGGGCTGCTATTGTTGGGGATATGGACGCCCGCGGCATTGGCCCGCGGGCCCCGGTCAGAATGGCGCAGGTGAGGATGACAGTGACGCATTCGACCCGACGAGCGGATGGAGTTGGACCGCAACAGGCCCGTGCCGGCCTGGTCCTGCGCGCCCTGGCCGCGTGCGCAGGCGCATTCCGGTTCCCAGGCTCCAAAGAGGGTCTGGCCTTTGCGGCGGCGGCGGTGCTGATCCTGGGCGGGCCGGTTTCGGCCCCGGGCGCAATGGCCGCAACATGTGCGGAACCGGATGAGACGGCGGGAACGGCGCCGGCCCGCCTCCCGCCCGACCTCACGCCGATCGTCCCGTTCAGCGCCTCGCGGGACCATGCCGGGAGCTGGTGGAACCCCGAGCGGTTCGCCTTTCAGCTCAGCGACTGGGATGGGCCGGTTCCGACAATCTGGTCGCCAGGCCAAGTGACCGAGGCCGGCTGCGGCGTCAACATCACCCTTGATCGCGCCCCTGACCCGGCGGAAGACGGGACCCCGCGTTACCTGAGCGGAGCCATCAAGACGAACAGCAAGACGCTCTACGGGACCTACCGCTGGTATGCGCAGGCCCCAAAAATGCAGCCGGGCGTGGTCTGGGGCCTTTTCACCTACGCGCCGGAGCCCTGGTCGGAGCTGGATTTCGAATTCGTCGGGCGCAGCGATCGTGTCGAGCTGAATATCCACGTGATCGACGGGTCCGGCCAGCATGTGGCCCTCTCCGACACCCGCCTGAAGTCCCGCACGGTCGATCTGTGGTTCGACGCGACGGCGGCGCCGCATCTTTACGAGGTGACGCTGCTCGAAAACGAGGCCATCTTCGCGATCGACGGCAGCATCGTCGGGCGCTTTGGCCCCGAGGATATGCCGAACGGCGCCTGGCAGTGGACGGCGATGCAGGCCGCCACAAGCCTTTGGGTCGGGGCGGATCCGGACTGGGCCGGGCACTTCACCTGGACGGGGCAGCCCCTGACCGGCCGCGTCTTCTCTATCGAGACGCCCTGACCCCCGCGGGCGGGCCCGGCGGCACGGCCGCTGCCCGCGCAGTGCCGCGCCGCACCGCCCGACGGGGGCGTTTCGCCCGCGCCTGTTCGTCCAGCGACGCCAGCAGGAAAAAGGTCAACAGAAAGGTGCTGAGCGAATATTCGGTGACGAAATCCACCTCCACGAGCGAGCGGATCAGCAGGGCCGTTCCGAACGCGGCGTAAAGCGTGGCGTGATCGCGCTGCATTCGCCCCAAAGCCCCGCGAACGGCGAGGATGATGGTGATCAGCATGAGCGAAATCACGATGGCCGCGCCGGCGAGGCCGAGCTCGACATAGGTCTCCAGGATGGTGTTGTGGAAATGGAACCCGCTGCGATTGGGGATATAGAATTCGTGCCAGAGCCGCTCGGCATCGGGCTGGCCATGCACCCAGAAGGCCCTGTAGCCCCAGCCGAAGGCGCTGTGCTCCGCCCCGGCCTTGATCGCCTGGTTCCAGAGATAGGTGCGCCCGGTCAGCGTCGCATCCTTGCCGAAGATGGCCAGGACCTCGGCAAAGAACCCGGCGGAATAGAGCCCGTAGGCCCCCAGCGCGAGGACACAGCCCGAGAAGAAGAAGAGTATCCGCCTGGGCAGCGGCGCAAACCGGAGACTGGCCCGCAGGAAGAGGACCACCAGGATCGCCGCGGCGCTGATCAGGATCGCGGTGGTGGATTGCGCGATCCAGAGGATGAAGACCGACAAGGGGATCGCGGCCAGGGACGGCAGGGTCCAGCCCCGGCTGCGCTGCCGGGAGGTCAGCAGACACACCGCCGGAACCATCGTGAGCACCGCGATCCAGCCCAGCAGGTTCTTCGATTCGAAGGCACCGGCGAAGGCATAGGAACCGTCGATCACGTCGTAGGAATATTCCCCGTCATAGAGCGAATAGAGGATGATCAGCACGCCGCCAACGATCATGCCCTTGGCCAGGTTCTCGAACGAGATGACCCGCGCGGCGATGGCTGCGGCCGCGACAGTGGTCCCGAACTGGATACCGTGACGCAGGCTGGCCGAGGGCTCCTGGGACCAGAGCATCGACAATGTCGCGACGGCCGGCAGCACAAGCAGCAGCAGCAGCCGCTGCGGGGCCGCCAGGTAGAGCTGCGGATTGTAGAACAGGATCGGGAACCAGGTGGCATAGAAGGCCAGGATGGTCCATTTCCCGAAATGGCCCGAATAGGCCAGGAAGAACAGCGAGCTTGCGATGGCGGTGATCGCAAAGGCCGCGTTCCTGTCGCGGTCGAGAAACTCCGGCCTGCGGATCAGCACGCGGGGCATGGCCCGTCCTTTCGCATCCCGGCTCCGCCGCCTGTGGCGGCCGCCGGCGGCGCGCTGGCCGCGGGGAGAGCGCCGGCCGCCGCCATCAGTCGAAAACTGCGAAGGGGTTGGCGCAAGCGGGATTGATCCCCGAATACCGCACATCGCGCAGCCCGCCATCGGCCGGCGCATCGAGCCAGTCGGTCGCGAGGATGAAATGCGTGACCACCTCGCGCCTGTAGATCTCCACCTTGTCCTGGACCGTGCTCGAGGCCGCGGCCACCAGGTCCAGCAGGCCGAAACGGCTCACGGTCCGCGTGAGGTCCCATTTCGGCCCCTCGCGGTTGCCCAGCCGCGAGGTGAGGATGGCCTCGATCTCGGCCTGGAACGCGGCGAAATCCTCGTCCGGCATGCGGAAGGGGCCCACCATCTGCTCGAGGCTCCGCCGGAGAAAGCTGCTGCGGTCGCGGCCAATGAACATCAGGGCCGCCACACCCGCCGCGCCCCCTGCGAGGGCGGCCCCCAAGACCAGTCTTCTGCGCGTGAACTTCATCGGGACCTCTAGAGCAATTCGGCCGCGCGCAACGACAGCGCGGCCGCGGTCAGGCTTGGGGTGGCGTTCAGGCAGGTCGGAAACACCGAGGCGCCGACAACCATGAGATTGCGGTAACGGTGGTGGATCTGCCTGCCATCCACCACGCTGTCCCCGGCGCGCGCCCCCATGCGGAGCGAGCCCTGGACATGGCCTTCGGTCCAGCGCCGCCCCATGATCCGGATCTCTTCGACAGGCAGCGGCGCAAGCACGTCCGGCAGGGCCTCCATGGCCTTCCGGAAGCCCCGCTCGGCATAGTCCGAACCGGGGACGGTGATGATCTCGACCGCGCCGCTGGAGGGGTTCAGGGTGACCCGGCTGCGCAGATCCGGAATCTCCTCGGCGAGCACGAGCATCGACAGGCTTTCGCGCCAGCGCCCCCGTTCCGGGCGCAACCCGTGCATCCATCGGTTCTCGAAGAACAGCATCACCGCAGCGTGGTCCTTGCGGAAATCGCCCTCGGTCAGGGAATAGTTGATGCCGGTCGTTATCGTGCTGCCATCGTAGTTTTTCACGCCGTCCAGCAGGACCTCGACATTGTGGCCATGGGTCTCGTGCAGGCCCTGGCCCACCGGGCCGTCATCGATCCCCGAGGCCAGAAGGATGGCCGGGCTCTGGATCGAGTTGGCGCCCAGGACGAAGAAATCGGCCCGCACCCGTTCGATCCGGCCGTCCTTTTCGAAAACCGCCTCTTTGACCAATCCGCCCCCGGTCTCGAACCTCAGGACCTTCGCGCCGGTCACGAGGTCGAGGTTTTCGTGGCTGAAGATGTGGTCGAGTTCGGCGAGGCCGGTGAATTTCGCGTTGACCGGGCAGAGGTAGCACCGGTTGGACGCGCAGCATGCAGGCCGGTTCGCCGTCGGAACGCGCGCCCGGGCGCAGGGCATGGCGAAATGCAGCTCCGGCTGCGCCGCCTTCATGAGCCGGTCGACCTGCGAGCCCCGGTGGGGCGGCTGCGGATAGGGGCGGCTGCGGGGCGAAAAGCGCCCGATCGCATCCTCCCCCGAGATCGCCATGATCTCCTCGGCTTCCGACAGGTAGGGTTCGAGCTCGTCATAGCTCAGCGGCCAATCCCTGCCGACGCCGAAGCGCGTGGCGAGTTCGAAATCGCTGGGCAGGGGGCGCGGCGCCTGGGCATACCAGCAATTCGTGCCGCCGCCGGTTCCGATCGTGTAGTGCCAGACCTTGTTTTCGCCGCCCGGCTCCGGGCGGTAGGTGAAGGTGTCTTCGATGTCGATCGCGCCGTTCTTTCCGTGCTCAAGCTGGGTGGCATTGTCCCATGTCTCGCCCCATTCGAGCATCAGCACCCGCTGGCGCGGCCGGTCGAGAAACCGCTGCAGGAAGAAGAGCGAGCCGAAGCCCGACCCGACGACGACGACATCATATCCCTGCCCCCCCGCCGTCATTGCCCCCGCCCCGCCAGTTTCTTGGCAATCGCGTAGCCCTTGTCGCCGAGCACCCTGCGCGCGAGGGCGCGCATCGCGTTGACATCGGTCAACGGCGTGCGTTTGAGCCTCACGCGCAGGGGCAATGTCCTGGCGCTGGCGCTGAGGGTGGCCAGCGACGCCGCCGCCGGCGAGATCAGCTCGAAGCAATGGGTGCAGAGCACGGGCTTGCCGGAGGCGGCGGCGATCTGTTCTGCCTGGTGGTGCTCGCTTTCGATGAACAGCAGCGCATCGGAGCGGCGGAACACGTCGGCCTTGAAACTTCCGTGGGCGCCGAGCCGCCGCCGCGTTTCGGCATCCGGCAGGTCCAGCATGACAAGCTCGTCATACTGGATGTCCTGCCGCGCGAGCCACGCCTCGGTCTGGCCGCGGTAGCGTTCGAGCCGGCTCGTCACCAGCCTTCCGATGGGCATCGTGGGCCGGAAGAGGGGCACGGCCCTGTCCAGAAAGGCGGCGTAGTTCTCGCCGTCGTCGTTCTGCGCCTCCGTGGGATCGTGGCACAGCACACCGTCGATATCGACGCAGCTGTGCCTGAGAATGTCGTGGTGAAGGATGTTCCACTGGAAAAACCGCGGCTGGGTCACGGTCTCGAACACGAAATCCACCTCCGGGTGGTGACGGCGGTCGCCATAGACCGCGGCGAAGGTCACCTTTGCGGCAAGGCCCGCGGCCTCGACCCTTTCGCGGGCGGCGCGCATGGACTGCCCGCTGGAGATGCTGTCGTCGATTACCAGCGCATGCCGGACCGCAGCCGGCGGACGGTCGAGCTGGCGCACGCGGCGGGTGCGCCCGGCCGACAGGATGCGCCCCTCGCAGAAGCCCTCGAGATCGGCCATCGGCGCGTTCAGCCCGAGGCTCAGGAGGTTGGCCGCCAGAAGCCCGCTGCGCGGAATGCCCACGATCAGGTCGATATCCTCGGGCAGGAGCCCCATGCCGCGCAGGATCGTCGTGTTCAGGTCGTCCAGGGAGCGATAGTTCATGCCGTCACCACGCAGGCTGTTGGTTTCATCTGTCCGCCCCGGCCGCAGGCGGGGCCGCCTCCCCCCGGCGCCTGGGCCGGGATGGCCTCCTCGTGCCCCCCGTCCCTGTTTCCAGCTTGAGGATATCTGTCCACGCGGGTCATGGGTCTAGGCCAACACTCGCCGGATCATGGGCAGAGCCCGCTTGCGGAATTCCCCGGCCAATACCGCGCGTTTCGCCGGGAAGAGCCCCAGGACCGCCAGGCAACCGAGATAGCTTGCAAGGGTCAGCACGCCGATGCCGCCCACCCCCGGGGCCGGGAGCGCGGGTCGCAGGTTGAAAAACACGCCGCCCACGACCAGGAGCGCTGCCAGATGCGGCAGCATGCTCGCCGCGAAATCCGCCAGCGACAGCGGCCCGCGCCGCGTTGCGATCCACCAGATCAGGGGCATCTTCACCACGATGTCCGAGATCGCATAGGCCCGCGCGATCCCCACCGCACCGTCCGGCAGGCCGATGACGAAAGCCGTCACCGAGATCAGGCAGCCCAGCCCGCTGGTCAGCACGATGTCGCGCCCGCGCCCCTGGCTGGTGAGCACCCATCCCACCGTCGAGGTCAGGATCTGGTGCATCCCCGCAATGCCCAGCCAGAAGAAGACCTCGCCCGCCGGCCTCCATTGCGGCCCGAGCAGGAGCGTGAAGACATCCTCGGCAAAGACGCTGACCACGAGCAGCGCGGGATGAACCAGCAGGAGCATGGCGCTGAGCGCCGTCGTGTAGCCGTAGGCATAGCGCGCAGGGTCGTTCCTGGCTTTCGACAGGTAGGGCAGTATGACCCGCCCGATCGGGTTTCGGATCTGTCGCAGCGGCATCAGCAGAAGCGTATAGGCGCGGCTGTAATAGCCCAGCTCCACCGCGTCCCGGAACCGGCCGATCAGGGCGATGTCGGCATTGCGTTCGACATAGTTGAAGATGCTGCCCAGCGTCAGGCTCGACCCCAGGCCCAGCAGGCTGCGCATCTCGCCCTCGAAGGAGGGGCGATGCGGCGTGAACCCGCTGGCGATCCAGGCGCCGGAGCTGTTGATCAGCGCGGTGGTCGCCATCGCCACGAAAAGCGCCCAGTAGCTGCCCGTCGCCGCGGCGAAGCCGGCCCCGGCCACGAAGCCGAGGGTATTGGCCGCCACCTCGATCCGCGCCGCGGCGGTGAAATTCATCTGCCGCACCAGAAGGGCCATCGGGATGGATTGCAGGTTCCACAGGACCACCAGGCCGGAAAAGGCCACCAGCAGGCTGCTGACCCGCGGCTCGGAATAGAACTCGGCCTGCAGCGGCGCCGAGGCGACCAGCACCAGGGCCAGCGCCACGCTCACCAGGGCCGAGGTCGCGAACATCGCGCTGATCTGGCGTTGCGAGATCTCGGAGCGCTGGATCACGGTCAGGTGCACCCCCATGTCCTGCACGAGGCTGACCAGCGCGATGGAGGGCGCCACCATCGCCACGAGGCCGAAATCCTGGGGCACGAGCAGGCGCGCCATGACGATGCCGGACAGAAGATTGAGGCAGACCAGCCAGATCTGCGCGAGACTGGTGACGGCCAGGCCGCGCATCGCGCTCTGCGAAGAGCCCCGTTTCAACAGTCTTCCGAATATGCCGAACCCTCACATGTCTCTGTTGCTCCCCGGGGGCGGCACGCCTAGCCCGGGTCCTGCGGTATCTTGAACCCTTCCAGAAGCGACTGGGCCGAGCCCGCGCCGAGCCCTTCGGTGGCCAGAAGCGGGAGCTCCACCTCGAGCACGTCCAGCGGCTCCATCGGCGTGTCCCGCGTCGCCTCGACGGTATCGAAGCCTGCTGCGGTCTTCCGGGTGATGTGGAAGACCGGCTCGTCGAGATTGGCCAGATCGGTCGGGCTGGCCGCCAGGTTCGCCTCGGAATAAAGCGCGCTCATCAGCCGCATCTGGGCGTCGATTTCCAACAAGTCGGATTGCGTCGCGACAAGCTCCTCGATCAACAGGCGGCGCCGTTCGTTGACGAGATCCAGCCGCTCGCGGTCGGCGGTGTTCAGCTTCAGCTCGGCCTCCAGGCGCGCCGTCTCCAGATCCAGCTTCTCGGATGCGAGATCGGCCCGCGTCGTCGCCAGATCGCCGCGCCGCGCCGCCAGGGCCAGGCCCTTCTCGACCAGGGTGTCGATATTGGAGAGCTCTTCCTCATTGATCGCGATCTGCGACTCCACCAGGGCGATCTGCTCGGTCAGGACCTCGATCTGCCGCCCCAGCAACACCTTGAGGCTTGCGATCTGTTCGAGGCTCGCCTGATGCGCGGTGTTGCGCGACTTGAGGATCTCGCGTTCGAGGTCCAGAAGCTCGACCAGCTGCGGCTGGTCTGCCATCTCGACCGGGGTGGCGATGTCCGTGCGGTCCTCAAGCTCTGCCCGAAGCCGCAGCAAACTCGCCTGGTTCTTCATGAGTTCGAGGCTCAGCACCTCGTATTGTCCCAGGGCGTTCAAGGCGCGCCGGGTCGCGCCCAGCTCGACCGCATCCTCGATCCCGATCCCGCTGGCAAGGCTCAGGGCCTGAAGCACGGTGAGCCCCGGCACGAACGGGTAAGGGCCCGGGTCGCGCACCTTCCCGAGCACATAGATGGGGCGGTATTCGAGAACCTCGACCGATACGGTCACCAGGCTGCTTGTCCCCAGCCTGGAAATGAGACGCGCCGTGATGTCCCGCGCGATCGCCTCGACCGGGACACCCGCGGCTGTAACCGTTCCGGCCATCGGGACCGAGATCGTGCCATCCGTCGCAACCGTGTATTCGCCCGAGACACCTGCCCAGACCTGATATTCGGTCGCCAGCGCATTCCATTGCCCGACACGGATCATCAGGGTGTCCTGCGCCGCGATGGCCACCGGCGCCTGCGTCTCGGCGCCGGCCGGCGGGACCGTCACCGCAAGCGACATGGCCGCCGCGGCGAGAGACATCAGAAGGGTCCGGAAATACCTGTGCCTCATGCCAGCCCCTCCTCGAGCTGCGGTCTTTCCCGGCGCGACGGGGTCAGCATGCCGGCATCCAGGCTGTTGGGCGAGACATTGCGCCGGATCTCCCGGATGTGCCCACCGCACAGGACCACGCCACTCAGGCGGCCGTCGAGTTCGGGATAATATTCCAGCAGGTCGGTCACGAGCCTGGTCGTGCTGCGCTCCCACTCGGCCAGCAGGAAGATCGCATCCATGTGGCGCGCGATGTCCCCCGCCAGGCGGCTTTGCAGGATCGGCGGCGCCAGCAGGATGACCCGGTCGTAGGTCTGGTTGATGGCTTCGATCTCGCGATTCTGGTTCGGCGCCCGCAGCGATGACAGCAGGATGCCGGCCTCGATGGCGTTTTCGAGAACCAGCACGTCGCTGCGATCCCGGCGCTTGTCGATCCGGAACGTCTCTTTCCGCGTTCGCCGCTCGAAATCGGCCGGATGCTCGGCGGAGGATGCGTCGATGAACAGCGTGGTTTCGCCAATCCCCGCCGCGAAGTCGGCGAAGCGCTGCGCAAGCTGGCGCTGCTTCGTCGGGTCGATGCTGACAAGCGCCACCCAGCTGGTCCCGCGGGCCTCCGGGACACCGGCTGTCACCAGCAGCGATGACAGGGTCTGGTCCACGACGCGCTCGCTGTCCTCTGCATCCTGCGTTTCGGATTGCCGCTGGGCCTGGCCGAAACCGGGCCTTTTCCTGAATATGCGCCTGAGCCGCCCCGGGTCCACGGCGCCGATCTCGGGCGCGAACCCCAGGAAGCGCAGCCCCAGCTCGTCGGAGAGGTCCGACCGGTTGCGCAGCCTGTTGGACCGGAATTCACGGAGAAGCGCGACAGCCCCCCCGAGCAGCGCCCCAAGGATTAGCCCCAGCGTCGCCATCTGCGCCTTGCGCGGGCTGCTGGGGTGCTCGGGTTCGGTGGCCAGCGAGATGATCTCGATCGAGGCGACCGGGAAGCTCGTCTGCTGGCGCGACAGTTCATAGCGGCGCAGGAAATCGAGGTAGATTTCCATGTAACTTTCGGCGCGTTGTTCGAGAAGTGTAAGCTGACCCAGGGCTTTACTGTCGGTTAGGTCGTTCTCACGTCGGAATTGTGCAAGGTCGACCGAGGCGCTCAGGCTTTGCGCCTCCAGCTGCTTAAGCCGTCCCTCAAGCCAGTGCGAGGCACCGCTCGCCGCTTCGAAATTCGAATCCAGCTGGAATTGGCGATAGGCTTCGCCATAGGCGCGGGCGATCCGGGTCGCCCGGACCGGGTCGTGATCGGCATAGATGATTTCGATGACGAAACTGCGCGCCACCCGTTCCACCTTCAGCTTCGACCGCAGGGCCTCGGCCGCCTTGTCGAGGGGCGAAACGGGGATCAGGCCGTTCTCGCCGCCCTCCTCCGGCTGGTCGGGCTTGCTCTTCAAGACACCGAGAACGGAGCGCACCGCGCCCTTGACCTTGAGCATTGCCAAGCTCGTGACCGAAATCGGCGGCTCCATGAAATCGGGATCGTCTGCCAGGTTGAGGTCGCGCGCCACTTTTACCGCAAGCCCGCGGGACTTGACGATTTCCACCTCGCTCTGAACCGCGGAATCGGTCAGCGCCGCGAAGGGAATGGCGGAAACCTGGTCAAGAAGCTCGCCCCGAACCTCGTTCAGCAGAACCGTCTCGATCGCCCTGTATTCCGGGATCTCGGTGAAGGCGACGAATGCGGCGACAAAGAACCCACCGATGGCACCAAGGCCAATGACAGGCAATTGGCGGCGGAGACGGAGCACGAGCCTGTTAAGGTCGATATACTCGCCGCCGCCCGCCGCGGGGCCACCCTTGGCGACGCGTGACGCATCCCCGTGGGTGTCTTGGTCAAAACCGGCATTCACCCAAATGCCCCCCGAAAACACTCAAAAAGTAGAAATTGCTGTTCTTTCCTTCAGACCGAATTGTCATATGAATTCCTTCGCATAAGCAAGTCATTTACGTTAATCTTTCCCCCGGCGCGCAGGAATGAAGCATTTCATGGCAAAGGTTGACGTAGTAATCCCCGCTTACAACGCCGGGCGCACCATATCGGAGGCTATCGGTTCGATCCTGACCCAGACCGAACGCGACCTCCGGCTCATCGTCGTGGATGACGGATCGACCGATTCAACAGCCGCTCTGGTGGAGCGGATCGCCGCGCAAGACCGGCGTGTCACCCTGGTCTCCCAAGAGAATGGCGGCGTCGTCGCGGCCCTGCAGACCGGCGTGAAGCTTCTGGAGGCGCCGTTCTTCGCCCGGCTGGACGCGGACGATATCTCCGCGCCGGACCGCCTCGAACGGCAGCTTGCCCTGATGGAAAACCGGCCTGGGCTCGTGGCCTCCTCCGGCGGGCATGAGGAAATCGACGCGGAAGGAAGGCCCACGGGCGTCACCTTCATTCCCGAACCGCTGGAACTGGCCGATCCGCGCGCGATCCCCGCGCGCGAGCCGCAGCTGATCCATTCCTTCCTGACGATGCGCACCGAGGCCTTCGTGGCGGCCGGCGGCTACCGCAGCGTGGTTTTGTCGGAAGATACCGACCTGTTCTGGCGTCTGATGGAACGCGGCCCCGTGGCGCTGGTTCCGGGGACGCTGGGCCAATACCGGATGCATGCCACCAGCCTGTCCTCGAAGGGGATCGTGAATGTGCGCATCCTGTCCGTCAGCTCGCAATTCGCGGCGCTGTCGGCCGTCCGGCGGCGCAGCGGCCGGGCCGATATCGCCTTTCCCCTGTCGCGGGACGAGGCCCAGCATCAGGGCGCAAGCATTGCCGCGCTGGCAGAGGCGGTGTCGGGCGCACTGGATGCAGAGGAACGCCACTGGTTCCGCGCAGCGATCAGCGCAAAGCTGATGGAACTGGCGGGCTACCGGCCGGTCGAACTGGAGCTGGCGGATTGCCGGTTCATCGCCGAAAGCCTGACGCCGGAGCGCATCGGAAACCGCCCGGAGGCGCGGGAACTGGCCAAGATGAAGGCCGCGACGGCGGCCCGTCTTTTCCGGGCAGGCCATGTCCGCAGCGCGGCCATCCTGACGGAGATATCGCGCCTGCCGGAAATCGCCGCGCGCCTCTCAACTGGCCGTTTTTATTGGAAAAAACACGTCTCATGACGGATGAGACGCTCATATCGGTCTGCGTCTGCACCTTCCGGCGCCAGAGCCTCGCGGAAACGCTGCGCTCGCTCGCGCGCCAGGCCGTTCCGCCGCGTCACCGCGTTGCCGTGGTGGTGGCGGATAATGACACCGAGCCCAGCGCGCGCGACCTGGCCAACCGCATCGCGGCGGAGTGCGGCCTCGACCTGACCTATGTGCATGCCCCCGCCGGAAACATCTCGATCGCCCGCAACGCCGCCCTCAGGCTGGCCACGGGCGACTGGCTGGCCTTCATCGACGATGACGAGGAGGCCGGGGAGGGCTGGCTGTCCGCCTTGATCGCCGCCGCGGACCGGGAAGGGGCCGATATCGTTCTTGGCCCGGTCCTGCCGGTTTTCGATGCCGAGGCTCCGGAGTGGATGAAGGACGGGCGCTTCCACGCGATCTTTCCGACCATCAAGCGCGGACAGGTCACTGCCGGATACACGTCAAACGCCCTGGTGCGGGCAAGCATCCTGCGCGAGGCGGGGCTGGAATTCGACCCCGCGCTCGGCCGGTCGGGGGGCGAGGATACGGCCTTCTTCGACACGCTCATCGGCCGGGGCGCGCGGATCTGCTTTGCGCCCGAGGCGGCGGTGAGCGAACGGGTCCCGCCCGAACGCGCGCGGCTCGGCTGGCTGCTCAGGCGCCGCTACCGCTCGGGTCAGACCCACGGCATGATCCTGCTTCGCAGCAGCAATGGCCCGGCCTCCCGTTCCGGACAGGTCCTGCTGGCGCTGACAAAGGCGGGCGTCTCGGCGGCGGGCTTTGTTCTGTCGGTCTTCAGCCCCCGGCAGCGGGCGTTCTGGCTGCTGCGCGCCTCTCTGCATCTTGGCGTCGTCTCGCGACTGCTCGGCCAGGCCGAGATCCTGCAATACGGCCAGACCGGCCCCGAGGGCTAGCGGCCCGGCCGGAGCCTGCGCAGACGCGCCATGATCGGATAGCGGAAGAGCGCGACCGCGCCGGGGCGCGACAGGAGGGGCCGGATCGCCCTCGCGATGGAGCGTGCCTTCAACCCGTCGATCGAGGCCGTGAAGGCCTTGGCCCGCTCCAGGGCCGCAAGATGCGCCTTCAGCGCCGCGCGCTCTCCCGCCGCGAGGGCCGTGCGCCGCGCGAACGCCCTGTCCGCCACGCACATCTTCTCGAGCACGGGGACAGACAGCCGGTGCGAGATCGAGCCCTCGCGCCTTGCATAGAGGTAGCCGGGCTCGGGCAGCAGCCAGGCGCGCGCGCCGGCGGCGAGGCAGGTGGCGAGGAAGAGGAAATCCTCACCGATCCGCAGGGTCGCATCGTATCTAATCCCTTGTTTTTCCAGGAACTCCCTGCGGAACAGCGGCTTGGAATAGCCCAGGTTCGGGCCGGATCCGAACACGCGGTTGGACAGGATGAACTCGGCGAGCGAGAGGCGGCGCGCCTCGTCGATCTCCAGGATGGCGGCAGGCGGGGCGCCGGTGCCACGGTCCTCGAGAACCTCGTCGATCAGGATGTCGGCCTGCCCGGCCCCGGGACCGGCGGCGAGCCGTTCGAAACGGCCCGGGAGCAGCGTGTCGTCGGAATCCAGAACCGCCACCCACCGGCCGCGCGCGGCATCGAGCGCCGCATTGCGCGCGCCACCGGGACCCTGGTTCTCGGCGAGCCGGATCAGCCGGACCCGCGGGTCGTCGATGCCAGCCACGATTTCGGCCGTTCTGTCGGTCGAGGCGTCGTCCACAACGATCACTTCGAGCGGGGCGTTTCGCTGCGCCAGGGCGCTGCCGATGGCCCGGCCGATCGAGGCCTCGGCGTTCCAGGCGGGGATGATGACGCTGACCAGAGGACGGGGATTTGTCATCGTTTCCGGGCCATAAACTCGCGCAAGAAACCCGCGCCCCAGGAAAAATGCATGATCATTCCTGCCGGCACTGCGGCCAGAACGTCGAATTTTCTTCGATGAATGGCGAGAATTGCGCCATAAACGACACAGACGGAAACCCAGAAGACGAAGGGGGCGGAAAGCCACAACCACGCCCGGTTGGTGACCGCCGGGAGGCCGGCGATCAGCGCCACCACCGCCGAGGAAGGGACCGCGACGGGCAGCACCTGGCGCAGCCTGGGCCGGGCCCGGTGCTTGCGCAGCATGCGCGCCCTTGACCGCCCGTAGCGCCAGTATTGCCGCGCCAGGGGCCAGGGCCTGGCGCGGGGGAAATAGGTGACCTCCGTCCGATCCGTCATCCAGATCCGGAACCCTGCAGCGCCCAGCCGGTGATCGAGCTCGGCATCCTCGTTCTGGGCGAAGGTGGGATCGTAGCCGCCAACCGCCCTGAACGCGGCCAGCCGCATCAGCGCGTGGTGCCCGTGATCGACGAACCGGCCGCCCTTCCCCGTCCGGTGAGCGGCGCCGCCAGTGCCAAGCAGGGAATTCTGGGCCGCTGCGACGCCGGTCTGAAAACCCGGATGCTCGGCCCGCGTCGTCATGCTGACCACGACCGAATCCGCGCCGGTGCGCAGGGCCTCGGCGACCAGCGTGGCGCAGAAACGCTCGGGGTAGCGCGCATGGGCGTCCGCCCGGATCAGGTATTCGCACTCCCCTGCCGCAAGCTCGACCGCCCGGTTTATGCCCGCGCTCTGGATGCGGCCGGGATTGTCGACGAGACGGATCCGCGGCTCGGACGCGGCAAGCGCGGCCACGATTTCGCGCGTCCGGTCGGTGCTGCCGCCATCGGCGACGGCCAGCGAAAGATCCAGCCCTTGCGCGCCGCGGATCAGCGTGGCGATGACCTCTTCTATGTGGTCTTCTTCGTTGAGGGTCGGAATGACGACCAGAACGCCCCTGGCCGGACCTTCGGGCAGTTCCATGGAATTCCCGCCCTCCATCGGCTCAGCGCCCCCGCCCGCAGACCGTGTCGACGATCTGCGTGCATTCCGCGGGGCTCAGCAGCCAGCGCTGGCAGGGGATGCCGCGGGCGCGCTCCAGGCATGCCTGGTAATCCTGCGCCGTGAGGCCCGCGAACATTTGATGCAGGGCCTCCTCGATCGGTTCATCGAGCACGGCGCCGATCTTCAGATCCCCGAGGAACCTTCCCGTCTCGACGCCGGCCTGCGCGATGGGGACGGTGCGATGAAAGCCGCTTTCGTAAAGCCGGTTGGGCAGCAGCCAGGACGAGTTCTGACCGGCCTCGTAGAAATCCATGCTCCAGGCGAAATGAACGCCGCCATAGATTTCGGCAAGATCATCGGGGTATCTGAACGGCCCCTCGAACCGCATGTTCGGGACAGCGTCGAGTTCGGACGCAAGATCGGGAAAGATCGCCGTGCTTGGCCGGCCGCGAAGAATGACCTCGACCTTGCCGCCGCAGGCCATTGCCAATTTTCTCAACAGATCCAATGACCTGCGGCAGCGCAGAGCGCCGAACCAGCCAATACGCCAGGCTGGCCCCGGGGGCGTTTCGGCGGCGCGCTCCGCCGGGCCGGGGCCGAAGACCTTGTTTTCGACCAGAAGCATCTCGCTGCCTTCGAACGCCCTGCCCAGATGCCTGTCGACGAAGGCCGGAGAGCTGGTGATGACCAGGTCGACCGACCGGGCAAGCCGGCGCTCTATGCCGCGAAAGACCGCCCCCGCCCCCCCCTCGGACAGGAGGAGCCGGTGCAGATCGAGGCATTCATATACGAGCCTCGGCCTGTTCGGCAGCCTTCGGGCGACCGAGGCGGCAATGACGAGCATCTCCAGATTCCGGGCGACGAGGGCGTCGGCATCGTGCAGATGTCGGGTAAGCCCGCCCATCCGCCCGGCCAGGACCCGGGCGACCGCCCCGGCGCGATGCGCCAGGCGGGCGTCATGCGTGACGCCCAGGCTGAGCGCATCAGGGGCCGGCAGGCCGCGGCCGGTCAGGTCTGCGCGCTGGAATCCGGCAACAGCCACCTCAGCGCCGCCCGTCCTGAAGACGGCAATGCGCCGGGCGACCGCGGGGTCCATGAGATCATGGACCAGATAACCGATCCGTCTCCCCATGCCCGTCAGTAAAGCTCAGGACCATCGGTTCGGAAACGATTATTTCTCGGTGACGCCGGCGTGAGGCCGCATCTGCGGTGAAATCACTTTCGGGCGATAAGCCTGCGGGCGGTCCACAGGGCGCGGGAGACCAGCGCATCGAACCGAAATGGCAGGACGAGGCCCAGGAGGTAGCCAACCTGCAGCAACGCGGCAGATCCCATCAGAAAGAAGGGGGATGGCCCGGCCCCCTTTGCCGCGAAGAGGTAAACAAGGCAAATGCCGCCGACAACAACGGCGCTCAGGATCACCAAGCCTGCAAGCTTGAAGTTCCTGCCAGCGACCAGGCCCGCCAAGAGCAATAGAGAAACCGTCGGGAGGTCCACCTGCTGCACCCTGTTTTTTTCTGCTCGTTATGCTCAATCTTCCTGCGGAGCGAGAGTCGAGTCAAGCCGCGCGCCCTGCGGGGAGGCATTTGAGCGGGAGGGCGCGCGCATCGGAGATCGCAGCGCATATTGATACGCGTCCCGGAAACGGATTGTCTACGTTCCGGCAACAAGGCGAAATCGTTTGTTTACAGGTTATTGCATCTGAACTAACGTTAATTCTGTTTTAATGCGGGGGCGTTTTTTTTGAAGGCGATATCGGCTGTGAGTTGAGCAGCGCGCGCCAGGGCAATCACAGAACAAAACAAGTGATGGCCGTTGGCGCTGGTCGATTTTCGCTGAGGTGACCCAAATAAAATCGAATGAATAACCCAACACTGGGGCGCCGTCTCGGACGGACCGCATAATATAGTTCGGAATACATACCTGGTGGGGGCATTATGGGGTATTCTTTCAAGATAGGTGACGCCGTTGCGGCGCCACATCCAGAAGCACGTCG